>Ga0310834_100124_pt1 | contig 135955 bp, 109 predicted proteins | sample SM_ome_2_FD_201314 | JGI IMG/M metagenome (GOLD analysis project Ga0310834, IMG submission 201314) | Sorghum-adapted microbial communities enriched on stacked mutant (SM) sorghum from Joint BioEnergy Institute, Emeryville, California... ... | reverse complement strand
GGCGCGCCACCACCGCAGCTCCGTCTCGGACAGCACCGTCGCGCTCAACGCGGCCACGTCCGTGCCGTCCGTGGTCTCCTGCACGTCCACCCCGACCGGTGCCGCCGCCACGGCGAGGGCGACCCAGACGCCGGAGTGGGTGAGCGAGAAGTCCAGTTTGGTGGCCGGGTACTCGACCACCGGTTTGCCGTGTCCGGCGCCACAGTGCCGGCACCGGCGGGAGAAACGCAGCTCCCCGGGGGGGACGCCGAGGTAGTGACCGAGCAACAGCCGTGCACCGACGTGCGCGGCCTGGTAGCGGTCCCGGTCGGCGGCCCGGAGAAACCGGGCATGCCGCTCCCGCTCCGTGGCGTCGAGGACGTCGAGGTCGGCCCAGTGCTCCCCACCGAGTGGTAGACGCCACACCTGACACTCTCCCGGCGAGGGTGGGCCCGGGAGGGTGGACGGCGCGGGTGTCGCGTCCGCACCGGACGATGGTTCAGCAGGTGAAGGGCCAAATCGCGTCAACCGGCACCGCCAGGAGTCTCGGTGAGGGGGCGTCACGTACGGCGCACCCACGGCGAAGCATGCCAGTTCGCCGGCTCACGAGCCAGTACCCGGCCGGCGGACCGAACGGCGACACCTGTCGCCGCCGTCCGGTCTGGCGGACCGCTGCTGCCAAGTCCCGTCCGTCGGCCTCGACGGCGACCCCGGCTGGCACCCGCAATCGTTCGGGCGCGGGTGGCGCCCGGGACGGATACCGGACCCGCAAAGGCGGCGTTACCGGAAGCGACGCGGAACAGGGCGAGGAAAGTCCGGCGAGCAGCCCGTTTCGGAAGGGCAAATGCCCGATGCCTTGCGAAATTGCCCACCGATCAGTCAAACTCAACTCCGAGCAATATTTGTTCACGAGGAGTAACCGACCATGGCGAAGCGGGTAATCACGCTGCTGACGGACGACCTCGACGGCAGCGAGGCCGATCGCACCGTCGAGTTCGGTATCGACGGCGTCAACTACACGATTGACCTGTCGGACAAGAACGCGGGCAAGCTTCGCAAGGCCCTGGACGTCTACATCAAAGCGGGCACCCGCATCGGGCGCACCTCGAGCGAAAGCCGACGCGGCGGACGGCGCGGTGCGACGTCGAGCCCCACCCGAAGCGATCGGGAACTGAACCGCGCGATCCGGGAATGGGCCGTGCAGAACGGCTACGAGGTTTCCGAGCGCGGCCGCATTCCGTCCTCCGTGGTTCAGGCGTACAAGAACCGACGGTAATCGGTCAGGTACGGCCGGTTTCCGTGTCCGGCTCACATTCGCGCCGGCCAGCAGCGGTCTGACGGCGCGGCCCGACGATTGGGCGCCAGACAGGTCTGGCCTTCCAGACCTCGTCGGTTCGTCCGGGACGGGAGACAGGATCTGCCCGTCGCCAGGTGCCACCGGCGACCGCTGCCGCCGGTGGCACCGATGCGATAGCGACGACCCGCCTTATCAGCCACCGTTGGAGGGTGTCGGGGCCGGTGCCCTGTCCGCCGCGGGCGGACCGCCGGTGGCCGACGGTGTCGGATCGAGGGCGGCGGGGACCGGAAGGGCGCTGCCCTTGACGAACTCGTCCCAGGTCACGTTCCAGGCCGTCCACCCGTTGCCCTGTTCGAGCTTGACCTCCGTCCCCCTGATCGTGACCAGGTCGCCGATCCGGGTGGTCCTCATCAGCCAGTCCGCGTCGGCCGACGAGACGTTGGTGCAGCCGTGCGAGACGTTCCGGCGCCCCTGGTCCCCGACGGACCAGGGTGCCGCGTGGATGAACTCGCCACCCCAGGTCAGCCGCTGGGCGTCCTCCACCTGGACGACGTAGGGATCCGGGGACCCCGTGGTGTCGAAAATCGTCGACTCGTGTTTTTCCATGATCACCATCTTGCCGCTCGACGTCGGGGTGCTGCTCTTGCCGAGGCTGACGGGAATCTTGCGGATGAGCTGGTCGTCCCTGAACACCGACATCTGCTTGGTCGCGTTGTCGATTTCCAGGAAAATCCGGTGGTCGGCGATCCGGGCGCTCGCTGTTCGGTCGGTGTCACCGTAACTGCCGCCTCCCATGGGCACGCCGTCGAGTGCCGCTCGCACTCTGATCCGGGTGCCCGGTTGCCAGAAGTCGGGAGCGCGGTAGGAGACCTGGCGACCGTTCGCGTCCCACGACCAGACACCCGGCTGGGGCGGGTCGGTTTCGACCAGCAGCCGCCGCTGGATAGCCGCCCGGGCGGCCTTCGGAATCTCCGAATCGAAGGAGACGATCACCGGCATTGCCACGCCGTAGGTCTGGTTGTCCTGCACGTTGAGGTTTGTCACGGTACGCCGCGCCGGCTTCGCCATCGTGGTGAAGCTGGTCTTCTGGGTCACCGTCTTCCCGGCATCATTCTTCGCCGTCACCTCGGCGGTGTAAGATCGGTTGTTTTCCAGTGGCCTGCTCGGCATCCAACTGGATCCGTCCGGGTGCATCGCACCGTCGACCCGAGTGCCCTTGTCGTCGGTCACGACAACCTCGGAAATCGTCCCGTTGGTCACCGTGGTGCCGATCTCCACGCTGGTGGGCACGTCCTTACTGTCCGGCGTCGGGGTGATCGCCAGTGTGGGTGGCGCCGGTGCCGGTCGAGCCGCCCGTCTGACGGGATTTCCCGTGCAGGCGGTCAGGCCCAGTGGTACGGCGGTCACCAGCATCATCAGCAGCAACACCGCTCGGCGCCTCAGTAGCATGCTCCACCCACCCCTTTTCCCTCCTGCCTCTGATCGGTCCCCTGTCTCGGATCGAATTGGTGTCCTGTCACGCGGCGCCCGCGTCGACCGGGATCCGCCGACAACCCGGATTCGCCACTCCGCGGCGGGGTAAACCCACGACGTCACCGGTGGCCCGTCGCGGGACAGGACAGGGGCGGAAAGAGGGCCGTAGGAGGAGGATCTGCCCTCGGGGAGGCGGCGGCGGCACCCGTTCCGGCGGGGTGTCTGGCCGCTCTGGGGGCGGGCTTCGGAGGCGGTCGGACCACGGGAGCTGCCGTACCGGCCGGCCCGGGTACGGAACCCGTCCGGGGCCGGGTGGAACCGAGGTGACCGTGGTCGCCGGACCCGCCCGGCCGGTGCCGCGGTTCCGCCACACCCGGGATCACGGCTGGGTGACCTTCTGGCATCCTACCCGGATGGAGATCGTCCTGAACCCGATCCCGACGCCGCTGATCTGGGAGGTGGCCCCCGCGTCCTGGCAGGACGGCGACGACGGCTGCCTCACCGTCGTCGCCGGGCCACGGACCGACCTGTTCGTGGACCCCGCCGGTGCCGAGCCGGTGCTCACCGCGCCCAGGCTGCTCGGGCCGGTGCCCTCCGGCGATTTCCAGCTGTCGGCCCGGGTCCGGGTCGGCTTCGCCGCCACCTACGACGCGGGGTGTCTCCTGCTCTACGCCGGTCCGACGACGTGGGCGAAGCTCGCGTACGAGCGGTCGCCGCAGGGCGCGGGGATGGTCGTCTCGGTCATCACCCGGGGTGTCTCCGACGACGCCAACGGCTTCGTCGTACCCGCCGAGGCCCCGCTCTGGTTGCGTGTCTCCCGGCTCGGACCAGCCTGGGCGTTTCACGCCAGTACCGACGGGGTCCGGTGGCACTTCGTCCGCCACTTCCGGCTGGACGCGACCGCTGAGCCGCTTCGAATCGGATTCGAGGCACAGTCCCCCACCGGAGAGGGCTGCACGGCTGTGTTCGACCGGATCGGATTCGAGGCGACCAGGCTGGGCGATCTACGCGACGGCCGCTGACCGTCGCGCCGTCCCGGACCGCACCGGACGGCCACGCTGGGGCACGGCACCACGACGACCGGCGGGCAGGCCCTGCGGTGGAACTGCCGCGAGTCGGGGCGGACGGCGGGCCCGCCGTCCGCCCCGGCGCCCGGTCAGGCCTCCAGAACCACGGCCAGACCCTGGCCCACCCCGATGCAGATCGCGGCAAGGCCCAGGCCGCCGCCACGGCGACGCAACTGCCAGGCGAGCGAGCCGAGGATGCGTGCTCCCGAGGCACCCAGCGGATGTCCGAGGGCGATCGCACCGCCCTGCGGGTTGACGATGTCGGGGTCGAGATCCCGCCACTCGGCCAGGCAGGCCAACGACTGGGCGGCGAACGCCTCGTTGAGTTCGACCACCGCCAGATCGGACCAGCTCGCACCGGCACGCCGTAGCGCCTGCTCGGCGGCGCGGACCGGACCGATCCCGAACAACTGCGGCTCGACGGCGGTAACCGCCCGGGAGACGATCCGGGCCAGCGGAGCCCGACCGGCGGCCTCAGCGCCGGCCTGGTCGGCGAGCAGCAGCGCACTGGCGCCGTCGTTGAGCGGCGAGGAGTTGCCGGCGGTGACCGTGCCGTCCGGCCGGAACGCCGGCTTCAACGCCGCCAGTGCCTCGGCGGTGGTACCCGGCCGCACACTCTCGTCGGCCGTCAGGTCGGTACCGGGAACGATGCTGACCTCGTCGGCGAAGAGCCCGTCCGCCCATGCCTGGGCGGCTCGCTGGTGACTGCGCAGCGCGAACGCGTCCTGCGCGGCCCGGGAGATGCCGTACCGGTCGGCGAGGATCTCCGTGCACTCGCCGAGCGAGGCCGTCCACTCGGCGGGCATCCGTGGGTTCACCATACGCCAGCCAAGCGTCGTGGAGTGCAGGGTCTCCGGGCCGCGTGGGAAGGCCTTCTCCGGTTTCGGCAGCACCCAGGGCGCCCGGGTCATCGACTCGACTCCCCCGGCGATGCAGATCGAGGCGTCGCCCAGCTCGATCGCACGCGCCGCGTCGATCACCGCCTCCAGTCCCGAGCCGCAGAGCCGGTTCACCGTCACCCCGGGCACGGTGGGCGGCAACCCGGCGAGGAGGACAGCCATCCGAGCGACGTTGCGGTTGTCCTCGCCGGCGCCGTTGGCGTTGCCGAACACCACGTCGTCGATCCGGGCCGGATCGAGGCCGGGACTGCGCCGGACGATCTCCCCCACCACGTGCGCCGCAAGGTCGTCCGGGCGTACCCCCGCCAGGCCGCCTCCGTACCGGCCGATCGGGGTTCGGACGGCGTCGAGCACGTACACGTCGTTGGCCATGACCTCGTCTCCTCACACGCTGCCGGCCATCATCCTGCCGGTCAGCGTGGCCCGGCCACCCCCCCGGGGGATCACCGGATGGTCCAGGCCACCAGCCCGGAGAGCCAGCCCCGCCGGCTTCGGCCGGGCCGAAGCCGGCGGGAACCGCAGGAGTCCGACCAGCCGCGCCGGCGGCGGCTTCCCGGGACGGGACGGGTGTCGCTACCGGGCCGGGGTGACGAGTGGTTTGCCGTCTTCGACCGTCGACCGGTTCCGAATCCGGGCGAGTACGGCGTCGACCGACCACCGACCCCCGCCGAGCGCGGCGACGAGCAGGAAGGACCAGCAGAACAGGGCGGCGAGTTCGCCACCGTTGTTCAGCGGCAACAGGGCCTCCGGCTGGTGCACCACGAAGTAGGCGTACGCCATGGAGCCGGAGCAGATGGTCGCCGCGATCCGGGTGCTCATACCGACCAGCACGAGCGCACCGCCGACGAACTGGATGACCGCGGCGTACCACCCGGGCCAGGTGCCGAACGGAATCGCCTCGCCGCTGCCGCGGTTGCCTCCGAAGACCCCGAACAGGGAGGCGACACCGTGCAGGGTGAACAGCAGGCCGACCACCACCCGGAACAACGCGGTGACGACGTCGCTGATTCTGGTGCTGATCATGGGACACTCCCTTGCGATGGGCAGTACTCAGCTGTCGGGTCCCACGGCGCAGTCACCGTATCCACATATATAGATGGATGTCAATGTATTCGATCTCACCCGGACGGCCCGCGGTCGGCGGAGCACCGCCACACCCACGGCACGTCCCTCCACGCGGGTGCTCACCCGGCACCGACGTCACGACCGGCGACCGCAGGGCGGCCGGGTCGGGGCCAACCGCTACACACCGTATCCGGTGGGTGCCTGTGGCGTCCACTGGGGACAGTGCGGCGACGGCGCTCCGGACGGCCACACCGTGACTCGTCGACGACGTCGTACCCGAGACCCGCCATCTCGGCACGGCGTGAGAGCACGACCTGTCACCGGCAGCCGCCGGCCACCACCGAGGTCACCACCGACCGCTGTCACGCCCGGTCACCCCACGTCGGGCCACCGGTCTCGCGCTCTGCGCACCCGCGCAACCGTCACCGGCTCAGTGCGGCAGCTCCACCGCGCAACAGGCCTCGCCACGGTCCTGGAGCAGGGATTCGAAGTCACCGCGCCGCATCTTGAACCGCCCGCCCAGTCCCCAGGCCGCGCCCCAGGAGTTCTGGAACAGGTAGGCGTCCTCGTCCTCGATCCGGTCGAGCATGAGATAGCAGTGCCCACCGGACACCGCCCCGGTCGGCTTGACGAACCCGTCGCTGTCAGGGGCGAACATGTCCGTCGTCCAGGCGGTTCCCACCACGATGGGCCCCTGTGTGTCGATCCACTCGTCGATCTCGGCGGCGGTGTGCGCGAACGCGAACGCCGCGAGCCTCCCCCGCTCCCGCACCGCCAGGGCTCCCGACCGGACGGTCGAGCCGTTCTCCCGGCCCGGCTCTCCGTCGATGACCTTGCACTCGTAGTAGAGGGCGTGCGCGTCGGCGTTCTGGTAGGTGCCGGGCACCGGTGTCGCGTCGACCCAGCCGGCCCAGCCGAACCCCACACAGTGTCCGGTCTGCCCCTGGTCGAGCTGGATCAGCAGCTCCCACGCCGGAGCCGAGTCGCGCTTGCCCAGCGGCGCCCGCTGGGTCTTGAGCCAGCGCCAGAAAACGAGGTAGGCCCGCCAGTTCGAGAAGTACGGTGTCTCGGTCAACACCTGCTCGACAGTCATCTGCCGGATCGACTCCGGCGGCTCTGCGATCTCCATCAGGCGCGGGATGTCCCAGTCCCGCGCATCCGGCTGGTGCCGCCAACCGAGCAGCTGTGGACCGGGTGCCACGCTCGCACTGGTCTGGGGTGGATCCATTGCAGAACGTCGCCGCTGCTCCATCGCCTTCGCCTCTTCCGGGCCGGACCCTCCGGCACCCGGACCCCAGGCTATCGCCCCGGGCGACGGCGGCCTTGATCACCCAGGATCCGCACGGCATCGCTCTCGGCGCGGTCCGTCTCTCCCGCAGGCGGCGGAACCGGGCCGGTCCACCTCGACGCCGCCGCGCTTCCCGCTCTGCGTCGCCGCGACCGTGTCCGCGCAAGCGCCGCGGAGTCGGTGGACGAACTGACCAGCTGGAGTCCCGGCAGGCTGATCGGCTGGAAGACCGGGGAACTAATCGGTTGCAAGGTCGGCACACTCCGTCTCGTCGGGTAGCAGCGGCCGAAGCGCGACGCTCCACCTGCCGTCGCCAGACCTCCAGGGGGTCTGGGCGTTCGCCTTCGCCGCCAGCGTCAGTAGTTCGGTCAGGGCGGCGTCCCGGACCACGACACAGCCCTGCCCAGGATTCGACCGCAGCCCCGGACCCGGCAGCGCCGGACCGGGCCAGGACACCTCCGGTGGGGCGGGCCCTTCCCGCGGGCCGCCCGGCCAGGGCGACGCCAACGCCGCGACCGCCTCCGGGTGGTACAGCTCGGTCGCGGCGTCCCCGCCCGACGGTGTCCCGGTCGGATCGGTGAGCTCGGCAAGCAGCGCCCGCAGCATCGCCCGCCCGGCCCGCTGCGCCTCGGTGAGACCGGCCACCGACTCACCGCTCTCGTGCAGCCCGTACACCTCGAGAACGTCGACGCCGGTGGCGCCGCCGAGGATGAAGCGGGTCACGGGAACGTCCGCGACCGCGGGACGGCCGAGGTCGACACCGGAGCCGATCCCGGCGGCACGGGCCCGCTCCACCAGCGCGTCGACGTCCTCGGGCGCGATTCGTCGCAGTTCGACGGTCGGCAGCGCGGGTCCGGGGAAGACCAGGGTCCGCGGCCCTTCGGTGAGTACGCGTCCGTCGGCGTAGACCGTCACTATCGGCAGCCGGGCCAACAGGTCCGCCGGAGGGAGGACGCCCTCGACCTGCCGCACGCGGAGGACGACGGCGGCACCGGTGTCCAGCGGGCCGCCGGCCTGTCCCGCGTCCGATCCGCCGTCGGTGTCAGCACAGGCGGCAGCCGACACCACCAACAGGCCGACCAGGGCCGCTCGCACGATCCGCCATCGGTTCATGCCCCCTCTGACGGACCGCGACGCCCGGCGGTTCCCGCCGTCGGGCATCGGATCGGAGGGCGTCTCGCCGCCGGACGCCGCGCCGGCCGGACCGGAGACCGCCACGCGGTACCGGTCCGGCCGGCGCCCGGATCTACGACCGCAGCGGCCGGCGTCCCCGGGTGGAGACGAACTGGTAGGACAGTGACGTGAAGGCGGGGTCCCGGGCGAGCTCCCGGAAGACCTCCAGCTGCGCCGGTGACAGGCCGGTGGCCAGCAGTCGGGACTCCAGCTGCCGGGAGTTCGTCGCGTGCAGCGACGCCCCGATGGAGCCGCCGGGCCAGCTCTGCGAATGGGTGATGGTGTCGACGTCGACCAGACCGGCCCGCACCATCTCGGCGTGCACGTCCTGCGCCCAGGCCAGATCCGCGCCCCGGTCCCGCAGGACACCGAGCGTCGCCTCGATGACCTCCTGGAAGAGCTTCGCCGCGTCGTCGGTCGGCGCGGTGAGCACCCGCAACCCTGCCGTGCAGTCGAACTCCTCGACGACCAGCCAGCCGCCGGGTGCCAGGGCGCCGATCAGTTCGGCCAGTACCCGGCGGCGCTCGGGCAGATGGAGCAGGACCAGCCGGGCGTGGATCACGTCGAACGGGCCGCCCTCCGGTACGCCGGTCCGGACGTCGTGCCGTCGGACCACGAGATTGCCCTCCGAGACCAGGTGCGCGGGCTCGATGTCGGTGGCGACGACCAGGCCGGTCGGCCCGACGGCCCGGGACATCAGCCGGGCGACCGACCCGCCTCCGGCCCCCACCTCCCAACAGCGCGCACCCGGGGTCAGGATCGGGGCGGCCAACCGGGCCGCGGTTATCGGGTCGAGAAACGCCTCCAGGGCTCGCAACTGAGCCTCTGCCTCGGGCGAGCGATTGTCGAAGGCGTAACCGGTCTGGACAGGGGTGGAAGTCACTGTCGGTACCTCCCTGATGGAGATCGGTGACGATACGCCGGACACGTGGCGCCGGCGTCGACACCGGAGGGGATTCGAGGGGTGACGACGCGGAATCCGCGTGGCCGTGGGTCAGGGCGGGAACGGGGACCGCGGTGCCGCCGGTGAGACGGACGACGTGTCGGAGGAGGTGGGGGTGACGGGTTGGCCGGAGCGCCGACCGGCCCCGCCGACGGGTGGTGGTACGGGGTCGGAGCCGGACGGCTCCGGTCCCCGGGCACCTGGCTCGATCGGACCGGTCCGGTCCACGACGGCCGCGCCGGCCACGCTCAGCAGCGCCTCGACCGGGGTGGGGTCGGCACGAACCACCGCCGTCGCGGCGGTGAGGACCAGCCGACCGTGATCGAGCACGGCGATCCGGTCGGCCACCTCGATCGCGTGCGCGAGCTGCTGTTCGACGAGGAGGACACTCAACCCGGCCGAAGCCAGTCGGCCGATGAGGTGGCGAAGCCGGGCCGCCAGGTCGGGGGCGAGCCCTTCGCCCGGCTCGTCGAGCAGCAGCACCCGGGGCCGGGTGAGGACCGCCCGGGCGATCGCGAGCATCTGCTGTTCGCCGCCGGAGAGCTGGTCGCCGCGGTGCCGCAGTCGCTCGCCCAACCGGGGCAGCAGCTCCAGGACCTGTGGCACCGTCCACACGGGACCGTCCTCCGCGAGCCGGGAGCGCCGGACACCAGCCGCGAGGGTCAGGTGCTCGGCCACGGTCAGCCGGGGGAAGACCCGACGACCCTGCGGCACCAGGCTGACGCCGGCCCGGGCCACCCGGTGCGGGGGCCGGCCTGCCAGATCGACCCCGTCGACCCGGACCGTGCCCCGATACGGCCGCAGCAGGCCGGCGATCGCGTGCACCAGGGTGCTCTTTCCCGCGCCGTTGCGCCCGACCACCGCCTGCACCGTGCCGGCCGTCACCTCGAGGTCGACGCCGTGCAGCACCGTGCCCCCGTCGTAGCCGGCGTGGAGGCCGCTCACCCGCAGCATCACCGCACCGCCTCGGCGTAGGCCCGCCGGACCGCCGGCGAGTGTCGGATCTCGGCCGGCGTACCGCTGGCGACCAGACGTCCGTCACGCAGCACGGTCACGGTGTCGCAGAGCGCGTACACGAGGTCCAGCCGGTGCTCCACCAGCAGCACCGCGACCTCGCGCGACAGCGTCGCCAGCAGGGTGACCAACCGTTGCACCTCGGCGCCGGAAAGCCCGGCCGCCGGCTCGTCCAACAGCAGCAGCCGGGGGCGACCCGCGAGCGCCATCGCGATCTCCAGTTGCCGCCGCTGCCCGTGCGACAGGTGCGCGGCGGTGCGGGCCGCCACGTCGGCCAGGCCGACCCGGTCGAGCAGCGCCAGCGCCGGCTCCCGGAGCCGGCTGCGGAACCGCCCCGGTGTACGGACCCCGCGCAGGCCACCGGCCTGCCGCCAGGCGGCCACCTCGACGTTCTCCCGCGCGGTCAGCGACGACCACACGGCGGGACGCTGGTGGGTGCGGGCGATGCCGAGCCGGGCCCGGCGCACCGGCCCGAGCCGGGTCACGTCCCGGCCCGCGTAGTCGATGCGCCCGCCGTCGGCCCGGACCGCGCCGCCGACGAGGTCGAGCAGGGTCGTCTTGCCGGCCCCGTTCGGGCCGATCAACGCATGCCGCTCCCCCGCCGCGACCCGCAGGTCCACGCCGGCGACCGCGGTGAGGGAGCCGTACCGCCGGGTCAGGGCCGTGGCGGTCAGCAGGGCGGGCGCCCCGCTCGTCGCCGGCCCGACCCGGGTGCTGGCCGACCCCGTCACGTGCCGACCCCCGATCCCCGCGGGCCGACCCTGGCCGGGACCGGTGCACCCGGAGCCGGGTCGGCTCCGGACCGGTCCGGCACCCGCCGAGCCGATCCGGGGCGGCTGCCACCCCGGAGCAGGGCGACGGCCCCGGCGGAGAAGCTGACCACGCCCCGGGGAAAGAGATAGGCGGTCACCACGAAGAGCCCACCGAGCAGCAACGGTGCATGACCGGGCAACATGCCGGAGAGCCAGTCCCGAACCGCGATCACCAGGGCGGTGCCGGCGATCGCGCCACCGACCGAGGCCACGCCACCGATCACCGCACCGAGCAGCAGCAGGGCGGAGACCTCGAACCCGAAGTCGGCCGGAGACACGTACTGCTGGACGCTGACCAGCAGGGCACCGGCGACTCCGGCCAGCGCTCCGGTCGCCACGACGGCCGCCGCGAGGTAGCCGGTGACCCGGTGGCCGCTGGCCCGCATCCGCGCCTCGTCGTCCCGGCACGCCCGCAGCAGCAGGCCCGCCGGGGTACGCAGCACGATCAGCACGACCGCGAGCAGCGCCGCGACGACGACCAGGGTGTAGAGATACCGTTCCCGGTCGCTGTCCAGCACGCCCATGCCCCACACGGGCCGGACCGCCGGCATCCCGGCGAGTCCGTCGCTGCCCCCGGTCACCGAGCGCCACCTGCTGGCGGCCGTCACCGTCAGCTCACCGACGGCCAGGGTGATCATGAGCACCACAACCCCCCGGGCGTGGACCACCAGCGGCACGGTGAGGGCCGCGAAGAGGGCACCCGCCGCCGCACCGGTCACCACCTGGACCAGCCCGATCGGGCAGACGTGCAGTCCGACCAGGGCACCGGCGTACGCACCGGCGGCGAACGGCCCCGTCTGACCGAGCGTCGGCAGCCCGGCGACGCCGGTGAGTATCGCGACGCTCACCCCGACCAGGCCGAGGACGAGGGTGCGGGCCAGCAGTGAGGTGGTGTACGGATCCACGAGCCACGGCGCCGCCACCGCACCGGCGAGGGCCGCGACGGCCCCGGCCCGGACGAGCCAGCGTGACGGCCTCGGGGTCACGTCGTGCCTCCCCACCGGGGCCGGAACCGCCACCACGCCGGCACACCGCGGGACCGGACCGCGAGCACCGCCGCCATCGCCGTGAAGAGCAGGAACGGCGCGACCGCCGGCGTGAGCGCCACGCCCAGGGTCTGGATCTCACCGACCGCGAGTGCCGCCAGCAGGGTGTTCCGGACGGAATCGAGACCGCCGAGCACCACCACCACGAGCCCGAGCATCAGCACGGTGTCGGCGGTGGTCGGCGCCGGGCCGATGATCGGTGCGCCGAGCACTCCGGCCACACCGGCCAACGCGCCGGCGGCGACGAGGACTCCCAGCCGGACCCGGGCCGGGTTCACCCCGAGGCAGGCGACCATGTCGGCGTCGTCGACGGTGGCCCGCACCAGCATGCCGACCCGGGTCCGGGCCACCACCAACGTGAGCGCCACCGCGATCAGCCCGGCGACCGCGATGAAACCCAGCCGGTACGCGGGGTACCGGTGGCCGGCCACCTCGACCGTTCCATCGAGGGCCGCGGGGATCCGCACCGGGAGACTGTCCGGGCCGAAGGCGGCGACCAGCAGCGCGCTCCCGACCAGTGCCACGCCGAAGGTCAGCAGCGCCTGCGTGAGATGGTCCCGCCGGACGACCGGGGCGAGCAGCCCGGCGAGGACGCCGCCCGCACCAGCCCCGGCGGCCACCCCGACGACCAGCGCCAGGGCCAGACTGCCCCAGCTGGCGTCGGCGAGCACCGCCACGGTGTACGCGCCGACCGCGTAGAGGGCACCGTGCGCCAGGTTGAGGATGTTCGCCACCCCGAAGCAGAGCACCAGTCCCGACGCCGCGACGAAGAGCAGCAACCCGTAGGCGACACCGTCCAGTGCCGGGATCAGGTACGGGTCGATCGCGTCGGTCAGCGGCGCCGCCCGGGTGGTCATCCGCCCACGGTCGCCAGATCGCCGACGACCGTGTTGGACAGTGTGCGGCCGTCCTGGCGGACCTGCCGCAGGTACCACTTCTGGACCGGCGAGTGCGTCGTCGGGGAGAACTGCCAGGTGCCGCGCGGGCTGTTGATCTGGCCCAGTCCGGCGATCGCGGCGTTGATCTCCTCCGGGGTCGGGTTCTCCCCCGCCGCCGCGATCGCCTTGTCCAGCACCGCCGCCGCGTCGTACGAGGCCATCGCGTAGGTGGTCGGCAAGCCGTCGTGGTTTTCCTTCCAGGCGGCGACGAAGGACCGGTTCTCGGCGTTGTCCAGGTCGGGCGAGTAGTTCAGCACCGAGTAGATGTTCCGGGCCGCCTCACCCTGGGCGTTCAGCACACCGCCCTCGGTCAGGAATCCGGCGGCGTACAGGGGCAGGTCCCGGATCTCGGACCGGGCGTACTGCTTGACGAAGTCGACCGCGGCGGTGCCGGCGTAGAACGTGTAGACCGCCTCGGCGCCGGACGCCTTGATCTGGGCGAAGTAGGGGGTGAAGTTGGTGGTCTGCGGAAACGGGGTCCAGAGGGTCTTGCCGTCCGGGTTGGCGAGCTTTCCTCCGATCTTGGTGAAGGTCTCGGTGAACCCGCGTAGCTCGTCCCAGCCGCCCTGGTAGTCCGGGCCGATCGCGAACACCTCGCCCCTGACGTTGTCCCGGACGTACTCGGCGATGGCGGCGCCGGGTTCGTCGGAGAGGTAGGAGGTGGTCCAGATGCGGGAGACGTCCCTGAGCTCGGGCCGGCCGTTCGAGCCGACGAACGGGATCTTCGCCTCGTTCAGCAGTGGATACACGGCGGCCACCGAACCGCCGCCGACGATGCCGGTGAGTACGTCGATCCGGTCCTGCTTGATCAGCTTGGTCGCGGCGGGTACGGCGGTGGGGGCGCCGTCGCCCTCGTCCGCGACGATCAACTCGACCTCGTGGCCGCCGAGCTTGTTGTCGTGCATCCGCAGGTAGAGCTCGAACCCGTCACGGATCTCCGTACCGACCGCCTCGTACGTACCCGAGAGCGAGGCGAGGAGGCCGATCTTTATCGTGCCCGGTGCGCCGCTGCCGTCACCGTCGCCGCAGGCGCCGGTGACCAGGGTCAACCCGAGGGCGAGCACGGCTCCGGTCAGCGCCCGGCAGCGGCTGGTCCCGGTGGGAAAAGGCATGGGGTCTCCAATTGAGGGGGTAAGGGTGTCGGTGGACGGCCGCGGTGGTGGAAACCGGGCCGGAGAGGACGGTCGACCTGGTTCACCGGCCCTGGGTGAGCGCGGTACGGGCAACCGGAGTCAGCACGTCGCCGATCCGGTTCGCCAGTTCGGTCATCTCGTAGGACACCTTGCCGACGTCGCAGTTCGGCGCGGCGAGGACCAGCAGCGAGGCGCCGTCGTTGAAGGCCATCGAGAACATGAATCCGCCCTCGAGCTGGGTGACGTTGGAGATCACCGCACCCGCCTCGAAGAAGCCGGCGGCCCCGCGGAGCAGGCTGACCAGGCCGCTGCCGGTTGCGGCGAGCTGGTCGGCCCGGTCCGGCGGCAGGTTGCGGGTGGACGCCACCATGAGGCCGTCCGCGGAGATGGCGATGGCGTGGCTGACCTCCGGGGCCCGTTCGACGAAGCTGTCGAGCATCCAGCCAAGGTCTCGTTGGGTGGTCACGTCGTACTCCCTGTCGAGTCGGTTCTCCCTGTCGAGTCACGTGTCGCGGAGGCGTTCACGAGCCTGGGACGGCGGCCGGCCACGCCACGGGCGTACGCGGACATCGCGTTGGCCACCTCGACCGGGTCGCGGCGGTCCGCGCCCCGCGACTGCCGGGGTACGGGCGCCACGCCGCCCGGTACGAGGTGCCGCTGTGGCTGGCGGATCGGCAGCCCGGATGCGGTGGTGGCGACGACGCTCGGGGTGGCCAGGCTGCTCGCCGCCCGCCAGGCCTCGTCGGCCGGGGTCTGCCAGCCCTGGGCCCGGCCCGTCGCCTCCGCGGATCCCGCACCGCCCGCCGTGGCGGCTCGCGCCGCATGGGAACCCCGGTCCGTCTTGAACCAGTGGTTGACCTGTTGGAAGATGACGAGCTCCTGCGTCGCGTCGTCTGCGCGACCGGCAGGCCGGGGGGTCGGCCGGAAGACCGAACCGGCCGGTAGGGCCCGTTCGGCCGGCGCTCTCCGGACCGGAGCCTGCGGTGTCGCGGGGTGGTGCGGATGGGCGGTGGCCGGTTCCTCCCACCGCCCGTCGGGCACGGCCGTACGGCGGCTCGGGGCCGGCAGCCGGGACTCGGGCGGCACGGGCCGGATCAGCGTCGCCGGCAGGGAGACCTCGGCGATCGTGCCCAGCCGGGGCCCCGGGCGCAGCTCGACCGCCACGCCGAGCCGGTTGGCCAGCTGCCCGACGACGACCAGACCCATCGCCCGTACCGCCGCCACGTCGGTCGCCGGTGGCCGGGCCAGCACCTCGTTGAGCTGGGCCAGCCGCTGCGGCGACAGCCCCACGCCCTCGTCACTGATCTGCACGACCACCCGGTCCCCGAGGCTGCGCGCGGTCACCCAGGCCTCGGTCGCCGGTGGCGAGTACGCGGTGGCGTTGTCCATCAGCTCGGCGAGCAGGTGCACCACCTCGTCGACCTTGTCCGCGGCGACCGCCACGTCCGGGTCGATCACCCCGAACCGGATTCGGGTGTAGTGCTCGATCTGGGACATGGCCGCCTGGACGACCTTCTGCATCGGCACGTTCTCGTGTCGGACCCGGCCGACGCCGACGCCGCCGAGCACCAGGAGGCTGGCGTTGATCCGGCCCATCCGGGTCGCCAGGCTGTCCAGCCTGTAGAGCTGCTGTAGCCGTTCCGGGTCGGTCTCGTCCTGCTCGACCCGGTCCACCTGGGCGAGGAGGGCGTCGACGAGCCGCTGCTCGCGCCGGCTCAGATGGACGAAGATGTCGGCCATGTTCGCCCGCATCACCGCCTGTTCGGCGGCGGTGCGGACCGCCGCCTGGTGAACGGCGGTGAAGGCCTGCCCGACCTCCCCGATCTCGTCGTCGCTGGACGGCTCCAACGGGACGGCGTACTGGCGGGCGAGAGCCTCGGGTTGGATGCCGGCGCTGGTGACGTTCCGCAGTCTGGCGACCATCGCCGGCAGCTCGGTGAAGGCGACGGCGTGCGCCGCGTCCCGCAACCGGCGCAGCCGGCGGGTGATCTGGCGGGCGACCGCCCAGGTCACCAGGACCGTCAGCAGCAGCGCCGCGGTCATCGCCGCCGCCTCGGCGACGGCTTGCCATCGCTGCGCGGTGCGGGCCGCGTCGACGTCGGCGAGTACCGCGGCGTCGACCCGCTGCTGCACGTCGAAGAGCCGGACCGCCCAGTCCTGGGTCGCGGCGATCCAGGCGGCGCTGTCGATGTCGAGTGGAGCCCCGATCTCGGCCCGGGAGACCTCGTCCTGGAGACGTTGCAGCGCCAGCGCCTCCCTGCCGCTTCCCGCCCGCTCCCACCAGACCTGCCACCGGGTGGGTGCCAGGGCGAGGAAGGAGAGGCTGGCCTCGGTGAAGCCCGTCCGTGCCGCCGTGATGTCCCGTTGCATGGCCGGGGTCAGCTGTCCGGCGGCGATCGCCCGCAGGACGGTGACCTGTTGCTGGCCGAGCGCCTCGGCGGTCTTCGACAGGGCGGCCGCGGCCCGGATACCGTCCGCTATCTCGGCCGACGCGACTCCCTGGGCGATCGCCTCCCGGTAGGCCAGCAGATCGGCGATGATGATCCGGTAGCTGAACGTGGTGGCGGAGACGGCGGCGTGGGCCGCCGTCCGCACCTGGGTCCGTAGTGGCGCGAGTCCCGCCAACGCCTTGTCCACCCGGGCCAGCACGGCCGCGGGCCCGGCGGAGACCTCCGAGAGCAGCGCCCGCTGTCGGTGGTAACGGGCCAGCACCTCGTCCGTCTCGGCCGCCTGCCGGAGGTAGGCGTCCTGCTGGCGAGGGCGGGCGGAGGTCAGCAGTTCGGCCGCGGCGGCGCGCTCGCGCTGCAGTTGGTAGGCCAACCGGCCCGCTTCGGCGCCCAACTCGGCGAGGCGACTCAGGTCGCTGGCCCGCGCTGCCTGCCGGACGCTGTCGGCGAGTGCCAAACCAGCGAACCCGACGACCGCCACCAACGGTGCGGCCACGATGACGCGCATCCGTGAGGCGATCTTCCAGCCGCGTCGACGTACGGACCGGAGCCGGGCCGCGTGGGATCTGATGGTCGAGGCCAAGACTGACTCCCGCGGCTCGTCATCGAGGAGGTCTGCATGCTGCAGTAAGCAAGTCCCATTTCGCCCGACGAGCGGTCAGGATGGCCAGAGTTCCCCGTGGTACAAACAGGTCGTACCACTACTTGTACCCAAACATGAACCCAGAGTAACCACTGTGGACGCTCGCGCCGGCGTCACCACCACGTTCGAACCGACGATCGCCAACGTCATGGTCCGCCGCGGCGGGCGGGACGGCACCGGCGAGGACGGCTCAGCGCCGTCGCCGGGCCGGGCCGGGCTGGTGCCGCCGTGATCCCACGGCCGGGGCCGACCGCGCCGCCTCGGTCTGCACCGAACGCGTCAGCTCTGCCGACTGCGTCCGCAGCACCTGGTCGATCAACGCGCGAAGTTCGTCGATCGCCTCGACCACCGCCCGCCGCTCCCACGCCGCGGGGTCCGGTGCGGCAGCGGCCGGACGGGACCGCTCGGCGCCGGCGGGGCGGGGTCCCCGCCGGCCGTCGGCGGCCATCTGCTCCTGCGCCACCCGCGGCCACAGCTCGGCGAGCCGGCCACCGGTACCGAGCACCTGGTCACACCGGACGGCCAGCTCCTGGCTGCCGTAACGGCGCCCCGCCTCGACCGCGGCGACGGTCTCCCGGCTGAACCGGACCCGGTCGGCGAGGGCACGTTGGGTCAGTCCCTTGCGGATGCGCCACCGGCGCAGTTCGCGTTGGAACAGTCGGGTAGCCGTCACTTCCGCTGTGCGAGCGGATGGCGCAGCATCCATTACCCACCTTCGCGCGTCGACGATTCGTGACACAAGACAATTTCGATCAATTTCGGGAGATCCCGAATCAGGAACCCGAAGATCATGATCCAGGATTTGCCGGGCCAATTCTTACGGCCCGGGCCACGTCCTGTGAAGACGTACACACCACCCATCGTTGACGGCAAGTGAAAAACATCCTCGGCCAGGACACTTGACGTGGAAGAGCGATCTCCCCGTCTCCGAAGAATGATCTCGGTCGTCGTCATTGGTCCGGCCCGGTCCCCGGTCCCTCGGCAGGGTGCAGGGTGAGGCGGTCAGGCCGGTTCGCAACGTCCCCGGCGCCCCCGCGAGCCGTCACGTCCGCGCGCCACCGGCACCGACAACCGCCGGCAACCCCCGGTGCGCACGGAAGGCGAGATTGGGTTTGTAGGCGGTGACGTGGCCTCCCACCAGCCGCAGCCTGGGAATGTCCTCGGCGAGGCGCCCCAGCCCGATCCTGGCCTCCAACCGGGCCAGCGTGGCCCGGCACAGAAATGCGGACCGTGGTCGAGGGAAAGAGATCCCGAGCCGCGACCCGCGTCGGATCGAATCGATCCGGTTCCCGGAACACGGCGGGATCCCGGTTCACCGCGCCGATCAGCGGCAGACACCGGGCACCGGCGGGAATCGTGACCCCGCCGACCGACACCGCCCGACGGGTCACCCGCAGCCAGCCGTCGATCGCCGGGCCGTGGCGCAGCGTCTCCTCGACGAACCCCGGCAGGCGTTCCGGTGCGGCGGCGAGCCACCCCCAGCGCCCGGCACGGACAACGCCGCGTCCAGCGCATGGGCGAGCCGGGACCAGGTCCACCGCCTCCCCCGCGCCGCCGCGCCAGTCCGGTCACCAGCTCGTCGACACGACGCCACGCCGAGCGCCGCCGACGTGGACCATCGAGGACTCTCACGACGCGCCGGGGCGACGCGCGGCCAAGGCGCCGGTGTCCACGACCACGTCGGTCTCCCCGGTGTCGGCGGCGACACACGAGGGAAGCATGTCAGAACAGACAAATGACACAAGAAGTGCATCACGGGAGTCCGGTCGGGGACGCTCGGTGGCCGCCGGGCCCCTCGGTCGACCCCCGCCGGCCGATCGCGAACCAGCCGGTCACCCGGCTTCCACATTCCGGGGGTGCACGACACCCTGCACCGGCCAGCGACGCGGAGTCAGCTGGTCGACCGGAGCCGCCCGCCCGGATCGTCGGCACGCATCGCCGCCACGAGGTCCTCTCGCGCCCGGGCAACCCGGGACCGGATGGTGCCGACCGGACAGGCGCACACCTGCGCCGCCTCGGCGTAGCTCAGGCCGGCCACCTGGGTGGCGACGAACGCCTCACGGCGGTCCCGGGGCAGTGCCTCCAGCAGCCGGACCAACTCGACCGTGCCGGCGAAGCCGGTGGCGTCGCGGGCCAGCTCGGCGTCGGCCGCGAGCTGCCAGTCCGGCAACGCCGCCAGCCGGGGCCGGCGCATGGCGAGCCGGACGTGGTCGGCGCAGACCCGCCGCGCGATGGCCAGCAGCCACGTCGACGCCTTCGACCGGCCGGCGAAGCGAGGCAGGGCACGCATCGCCCGCAGGTACGTCTCCTGGGTCAGATCCTCCGCCTCTGTCGGGTCGACCAGGTGGGAGACGAACCGGTACACGTCGTGCTGGGTGGCCCTGATGAAGGCCGCCGCCGCCGAGCGGTCCCCGGCCTTGGCGGCAAGCGCCCAGCGCGTGATGTCGTCGCCGTCGGCGGCGGAGGAGGACATGCCTCCACGCTACCGGGACGCCGCGGCGGCGGGTACCCCGGCCCGGCATGGGCAACGGTCACCCCTACCTCGGAGGGAGGTCCCACCGCTACCCGGCCGGAACCACGTGGACCGCCGGTTCGACTATGACGGTGTGGGGTGCGAACGGTATCGAGAGGCACTGTCGGCACGTCTGGACGGCGAGGAGACGCCCGAGGAGCGGGTGGCGACCGACCGTCACCTGGCCGGATGCGTGGCGTGCCGTGCCTGGCTGGACAGCGCGGCGGCACTCAACCGACTCGCCCGGACCAGCCTGGTGACGGCACCGCCAGGGATCGACGAACGAGTTCTCGACGCCGCGCCCGGCCCTCGGACCGCCCGGTCCGGCCGGGTGCTCTGGGCCGCTCTCGGCGTCGTCGGCGTCGCCCAGTTCGTCCTTGGCGCGGCCCAGATCGCCGGAATCGGCACGGCCGGACATCCACACGGACTGCAGGCGGTGTTCGGTGGCGGTCCGGACCACCTGTGGCACGAGTCGGCGGCGTGGAACGTCGCGCTCGGCGCCGGCTTCGCCTGGATCGCGCTGCGCCGGACCCGTCCCCAGGGCCTGCTGCCGACCCTCACCGCTTTCGTCGCCGTCCTCACCCTGCTCTCCACCAGCGATGTGATCATGGGACGGGTCGACACCGGCCGGCTCCTCAGCCACGGATTCATCCTGGCCGGTTACCTGCTCGTCCTCGGGCTGTCGCGCCGGTACCACCACCCCGGGGAGCCGCCGGAGCGACACGGTCGCCGCCCGGGCTGGCGCGTCACGTTCGAGGAGGACAGCCGGCCGGCTCCGCCCTCGCTCCGCCTGCTGCCCGGCTCCGCGACCACCGCCCGGGTCGATCGCCGGTCCGTCGTCGGTGCCGACCGCACGTCCGTCCGAACGCGGGTCCGCACCCTCCGGCGGGCGGCCTGACAGCGCGCCACGGCGGTGGGTCACCGGGCGGGGTGCTCCGGGCGCGGCGAGGACTGCCGGCGACGCGCCGGTCCCTGCCACGGCCAGCGTCCCCGCAGCTCGAGTTCGAGGGAGAAGCTGAGGAACGTCCGCACCAGGACGATCACCGCCAGGACACCCACGTTGGAAAAGCTGGGTGAGACGGCGACGGTCCGGATGATGTCGCCGGCGACGAAGAACTCCAGACCGAGCAGGATCGCCCGGCCGAGTCCCTGGCGGTAGCGGCGGTAGACCTCCCCGAACGCCTGCCCGCGCCACACACCCCGAAGGAACAGGCCGGTACCGGCGAGCGCGCCGCACAGGACGACCGTCACCCCGACGGCGTCGAGCGTCGTACCGACCACCCGGACCACGGACTCGAACCGCATGCCCCGCCTCCGCCGCCGACATGTCCAGCTCGACCTACCCACGGCGGGCGGGGGTAAGCGTCGCGACGGCAGACAGGCGGGCGGCGCGGCGATCGCCGGGGACGACACGGCAACCCTCGGCGGCGCGCGGCGCGGGCACCCGGCCGGCGCTCAGCCGCGGCGGACCGACGTCTCCTCACGGACGACGAACCGGACCGACCTCGCCTCGGCCATACAGGCCCGCATCGGCGCCACCAGCTCCCGGTGCGCCGGACTGCGCTCCCACGCCTCGAAGTGGGCCAGCGAGACCCACTCGCTTGTGATCAGCCACTGCTCCGGATCGGTAACCGACTCGCAGACCTGGTCGACCAGGTGCCCCGCCACACCCCCGGCGACCTGGTAGCGAATCTGCGCGTACGCCTTCAGGAAGTCCTCGGTACGGTCACGCGGCACCCTCATCAGGAACAACACCCTGGCCTTGGCCATCTCGCCATCCTTTCTGGCGTCATCCGGCGGTACGCCGCAGCAGCACCGCACTGTTGAAACCGTCGAACCCGCGGGCGCACACCAGCGCCGTCTCCACCCGCCGGGGACCTCCCTCGCGGACGAAGTCCAGCTCGCAGCCGGGAGCCGGGTGGTCCGGACCGGCGGACGGTGGCAGCACGCCGTGCCGCATCGCCAGCAGCGCGGTCGCCACGTCCAGCGCCGCCCCGCCCTGGTGCGCCCGGCCGATCAGCGCCTTGTGCGTCGTCACCGGTGGCGGCTGGGGCCCGAAGACCCGCCGGAGTGCCTCCGCCTCGCTACGGTCGTAGCGGGGCACGCCGAGCGCGTCCGGCACCACGACGTCCACCGCCGCCGGCTCGACACCGGCGCGCTCCAGCGCCAGCCGCATCGCCCGGGCGTACTGTCCGGTGTCACCGGCGCCGGACCGGTCGGTGTGCCGGGCGTCGTGGCTGGCACCCCAGCCGACCACCTCGGCGTACCCGGTGACACCCCGGGCCAGGGCGTGCTCCCGCTCCTCCACCACGAAGACCGCGCCGCCCTCGGCGGGGACGTACCCGCTGGCCGAGGCGTCGAACGGCCGGTACGCCCGCTTCGGATCCGGGCAGGTGCTCAGTAGTCCGCCGCGGAGCTGGCAGGTCAGGGCGTACGGGCTCAGCGGGCACTCGGTGGCGCCGGCCAGGACCACCGACGTACCCCGGCGGATCAGCCGCGCCGCGTGGGCCAGGCTGTCCAGCCCGCCGGCGCTCTCCGCGACGAGCACCCCGCAGGGCCCCTTGAACTGGTGGCGGATGGAGAGCTGACCGACGCTGGCCGCGTAGAACCAGGCGATCGACTGGTACGCCCCGACCGTCCGTCCCGGGCCACGCCAGAGCCGCTGCAGCTCACGCTGGCCGAAGAGGTTCCCACCGGAGGAGCTGGCCAGGGTCACCGCGTAGCCGTACGGCTCGTCGGCGCGCTCGGGCAACCCGGCGTCGGCCAACGCGAGCCGGGTGGCGGCGAGGCCGAGGTGGGTCCACCGGTCGGTCTGCACCACCAGGCGACCGTCCGCGTGGTGCAGCGGGTCGAAGTCGGCCACCTCGCCGGCCAGCGTCACCGGGTAGCGGCTCGGGTCGAAGAGCGTGATCCGGCCGATCCGGTGCTGTCCGGCGAGGACGCACCTCCAGTGCGCCTCCGCGCCGACGCCGCTCGGCGCCACCACGCCGATCCCGGTGATCACCGCCCGGCGCCGCGGCCCGCCCGACTCCGCGCTCACCGGTCCGGCCCGTCGTACCGGGAGAAGACCATCGCCGACTGGAAGCCACCGAAGCCGCTGCCGACGGACAGCGCCACGTCGACCCTCACCTCCCGGGCCACGTTCGGAACGTAGTCCAGGTCGCACTCCTCGTCGCGGTTGGTCCAGTTGGCGGTCGGCGGGACGACGTGGTGCACGACGGCCAACGCGCAGGCGGCCATCTCGATCGCGCCGATCGCGCCGAGCGAGTGTCCGACCATCGACTTGATCGAGCTGATCGGCACCCTGTACGCCGCCGCGCCCAGCGCCCGCTTGAACGCGGCCGTCTCGTGCCGGTCGTTCTGCCGGGTACCCGAGCCGTGCGCGCTGATGTACGACACCTCGTCCGGGCCGCGGCGGGCCTGAGTCAACGCGTCCCGGATCGCCAGCGCCATCTCCACCCCGTCCGGGCGCAGTCCGGTCATGTGGTAGCCGTTGCTCCGGTTGGCGTACCCGGCGACCTCGCAGTAGATCCGCGCCCCGCGTCGGGCGGCGAACGTCGCCTCCTCAAGGACGAGCACGGCCGCGCCCTCGGCGAGCACGAACCCCCGGCGGTCCCGGTCGAACGGGCGGGAGGCGTGTGCCGGGTCGTCGTTACCCGGCGTCGTGGCCTTGATCGCGTCGAAGGAGGCGACGGTGACCGGAGAGATCGGGCTGTCGGAGGCGCCGGCCAGCACCACGTCCGCCTCGCCGTCCTCGATCAGCTGGTGGGCGTAGCCGATCGCGTCGATTCCCGATGTGCAGCCGGTGGAGACCACCTGGGCCGGGCCGTGCAGACCGTGCCGGCAGGCGACGTCGGCGGCGAGGCTGCTCGGCGCCAGCGCCTGGTACAGGAAGTCGCCGGCCCGACCCGGATCCACCAGCCACCGGGCGCCCGAGTCACTGACCCGGACGTACTCCTGCTCCAGCCGCATCGTGCCGCCGACCGCCGAGCCGAGCACCACCCCGGTACGCTCCCGCGTCGCGTCGGTCAACTCCAGGCCGCTGTCGGCGAGCGCCTCGATCGAGGCGGCCAGGGCGAACTGGACGTACCGGTCGGCGCGTCGCCGCTCCGCCTCGGTGAGCCCGGCCCGGACCGGGTCGAAGTCGCACTCGGCGGCGACCTGGGAGCGGAACGGCGACGGGTCGAAGAAGGTGATCCGCCGCGTCGCGGTGCGGCCGGCGGTGATGGTGGCCCAGAACTCGTCCCGGGTGACCCCGCCGGGTGCCACCACGCCGACCCCGGTCACCACGCTCCGGCGGCGGCTCACGGCGTGGTCTCCGCCGTGCTGGCCGTGGTCGGCGCCGGGCCGGGGCCGGTCCGCGGCCCGGTCGACGCGCCGGCGGGTCCGACCGCGGCCGGGCCGGGCCCGAGCACCGGGGGGACGCCCGCCTCGGTGTCGACGTGCCCGAGCTCCGGACGCGGCGCCAGCGGGCCGAGGTGGAAGACCACCTCGGCCGGCTCGGCGGCGACGTTACGCAGCCGGTGCCGGACCTTCACCGGTACGAAGAGCGCCTCGCCGGCCCGGACCGGCACCGGCTCGTCGTCGAGGTCGACGACGAGGGCTCCGCGGCAGACGTACAGGAACTCCTCGCTGTACGGGTGGTAGTGCTCGGCGATCCGCTCGCCCGGGGCGAGGTTCGCGACCCCGAGGAAGCCGGAGGTGCTGCCGACCGTGCGTGGGCCGAGCAGGACCCGCAGTTCGGCCCCGCGCCGCCGGTCCGGCGCCACGTCCCGGGCCGCCACCAGCCGCCTGCCGTGCTCACCCATCGCTGGCTCCGTCGGCTGTCGTGGCGGCCAGTTCGGCGGCGATCCGCTCGATCCTGTCCCGGATGACGTCGAGCTGGATCCGGCTGTTCGCGTTGATCCGGTCGGTCATCTGGGCGGTGGTCACCGGCGCGGTCGGCTTCATCGCGAAGTCCTGGATCCAGGTCATCCGGGTGCCGCCCGGCACCTCGGCGTAACGCCAGTGGATCCGCATGTACTCGAAGGGCCCGGTCTCCACGCGGTGGGCGTGGACCTCCCGCCGGACCGGATCGGCGGTGCGTTCGCTGACCCAGCTCCAGACCACCCCGTTGTCGTCGGGGTACATGGTCAGCCGGAACCGGATCGTGTCGCCGCGCCGGTCGAGGATCTGCACCGACTGGTACTCGGTGAACAGCCCGGGCCAGCCCGCGACGTCGTTGGTCAGGTTCCAGACCAGGTCCAACGGGGCCGCGATCACCACGCTGTTCTCGGTGTGGCCCGGCCGACCGGTACCGGAACGCGGCGCGGGTGCGGCGACCACACCACCGGCCGGAGGTGTCGTCTCCGGCCCGGTCGACCGCGGCGCCCCCGCGCCGCCGGCCGTCCGCCGTTCGTCGGGGTCGAGCTGGTGGGCCACCAGGTCGGCGATCTCCGCGATGGTCAGCCGGATCGCCTCCTCCGGGATCTGCACCCGGTACCGGTCGGCGACCACCGCCTGCAGTTCGAGCAGCGCGAGCGAGTCCAGTCCGAGTTCCTCGAGGGAGGCCGCGGGGGCGGCGGCGGCCGACTCGGCGTCCAGACCGCAGTGCCGGACCAGAATCGCGGTGATCTCCGCGGCCGTGACTGTGGGCCGTGCCCCGCCGTCGTTCGGCACGCGCTGCGTGGGCCCGGCCGCCACCGGCTCGTCGGGTCTGACGGTCATTGGTCCTCCTCGCGGGACTGGCGGAACTGGTCAGGGACGGCTCGACGTCGGTCGGTCCGGGCACGTTCGGCGGGCGGTCGGCCCGGCCGGTCGGGTGTCGGGGCTGCGGCGCCTCGGGCCGGCGAGGACGCGCCGGGCGGGCGACGTGGTGGGGATACGGCTCGGCCGCCGGCCGCACGCGACGGGCGCGGTGCACGTGGCGGCCACAGGCGAGGGGTCCGGCGGCACAGCGACGCCGGGCCGGCTCGGTGCCGGTAACGTGACACCCGGTCACCACCGGGCGCCGTACGCGGGGTCATCGCCCGCCTCCCGCGGCGTCGGCCGGAGCGTCCCAGCGATAGAAGCAGTGCGCCATCGCGTCCGCCGGGCTCCGCCACGTCGGCAGGTACGGCGTGATGTACGGGGAGAGCCGGTCGCTGATCCGCACGAACTCGGGGTGCTGCCGCACGTTCTCCACGGCGGCGGCACCCGGCCGATCGGTCTCGACCAGGTGGACGTACAGGTCGTGCAGCCGGTAGAGCGAGCGGTGCCGGACGCCGACGAGGCGCGGCAGCTCGGTCCGGTCCGACTCGGCGAAGATGCGCGCCACCTGGTGCTCCGCGGCCGGAGCCACCTTGGCGACGATCAGCGATCGTTCCATTGGGACAGCCTCCCTGTGCCCGACGTCCCGCGCCGCGGGTCGCGGACGATTCGACAATCCGGGCCGCTGACCGGGCGACGCCGACTGGTCTCCGGCGGCCTTTCCGCACCCGGGTGCCACCTTGCCAACCGACTGTCACCGCCCCGTCACTCGACCATGTCCGACGGGGCGGGACCGGTGTAACGCTCCGGTGACGGTGAGGCGGCACAATACCCGGCCTGGGGTCCCGTCGGAGCGTGCCGCCGTCGGCGGCGGCGCACCCTTCGACGCGCGTCTGCGCAGGTCAACCAGGGTGCCGTCGGATCACTCAGCCGGGTCGGATAGTTGACCGGCCGTTGACCCAGCGTAACGGCGATTGATAACGTTGATAACGTTCGTCACGCTTTGCGACTGCGGACGGCCGGGCATGACGACCTCCGGGCGACCGTGCCGACACCGCGCGGTATCAGCACGCCGGGCACGGCATCAGACAGGCCGGGTGGCTGGCCGGCCCCGTCGTCCGGCCGACGAGGCGGAACTCCCCGGCAGCGGGTTCCAGGCGCAGGAGGGTTGGCCGTGACCTTTCAGGAGAGCACGCCGCACGGCGGGGCAGACCGGCCGCCACACCGCCCCGGCGGACCACGCCGCGGCCCGGCGATCCGGCTGCTCCTCCTGGACGGCTTCACACTGCTGCACGACGGGACGCCGGTCGCCGTACCCCGCGGGCTGCAGCGGATCATCGCACTGGTCGGCCTACGGCCCGGCGCGACCCGCGCGCACCTGGCGGGCCTGCTCTGGCCGGACACCTCCGAGGAGCGGGCGCTGTCCTCGCTCCGGACCACGCTGTGGCGGCTGCGCCAGGACGGGAGCTGTCCCGTACTGGCCACCGGCGACACGGTCCGGCTCGACCCGGCCGTCGAGGTGGACGTCGACGACCTCCTCCGGACCGCCGAACAGGTCCGCGACGGCGGCGACCCGCGCCGGGCCGCGAAGGTCCTCACCGCCGGCCGGCACGATCTGCTGCCCGGCTGGTACGACGACTGGGTCCTGCTCGAACGGGAACGGCTGCGCCAGCTGCGGCTGCACCTGCTCGAGGAGATCGCTCGAGGCCACCTGCGGGCCGGGCAGCACGGCGAGGCGCTGCAGGCGGCGCTGGAGGCGGTCCGGGCGGAGCCGTTGCGGGAGACGCCGCACCGGCTGATCGTCGAGATCCACCTGGCCGAGGGGAACGCCTACGAGGCGCTGCAGGCCTTCTACGTCTACCGCGACCTGCTGATGCGCGAGCTGCACCTGGAGCCGTCCCCGGCGATGTGCGCCCTGCTCAGCGATCTTCTCGACCCGATCCCCCGCCCGACGATCACCCGTTCGCCGCGTCCGCACCCCGGTCCCGGCCCGGCGGCGCCGGTCGAGACGGCCCGGCCGACTGCACACGGCGGCCGGACGCCACTGTCGGCCCTGCCCGGCCGGCGCTGACCGGATCCGGCGGACCGGCCGTATCCGGGGGGGGACCGGGGACGGACCGTCGCCACCGTCACCGGGTCCCGGAGGCCCCGTCGGGGCCTCCGGGACCCGGTTTCGGCGCCGGCGTGGTCGGCCCGATGGCGCCTCCAGGGTCACCGGCCCGACGTCACCCGGCCGTCAACCCGGCGCAACCGGAGCGCGCCGGTCGGTAACGAGCCGGTGACGGGACCGGGGTGATGGTGTCCGGGCCGATCGCTGCACCCGGATTGGAGAGCCGACATGGACCGCGTGCTCATCGTGGGCAAGATCGTTCCCGGCACCGAGGAGGAGATCGCGCAGATCCTCGCCAAGGCGGACGCGACGGACCTGCACTCCGTGACCGGGGTACGGCACCGCTCGCTGTACCACCTCGGCGACCTGTGCCTGCACCTGATGGAGACGGAGGACGACGCTCCGGCCCGACTCGCCCGGGCGGCCCGTCACCCGCTCTTCGCCGGCGTCCAGCAACGGCTCGCCAGCTACCTCTCGCCGTACTCGCCGAGCTGGCGATCCCCGCAGGACGCGATGGCCCGGTGCTTCTACCGGTGGGACGCGTGCACCGCGACCGAGTCGCTCCGCTGACCGCTCGGGGTCCCGGATGTCCCGCCTACCGCTGCACGTACTCGTCATCGGCGCCGGCACCGGCGGCATGTGTCTGGCACACGGTCTCCGGCGGGCCGGCATCAGTGTCGCCGTCTACGAGCGGTACCGCACCCGCACCGACGGCCTGCTGGGTTACCGGGTCGGGATCAACCCGACCGGCATCCGCGCCCTGCGGGAGTGTCTGCCGCCCGACCTGTTCGAGACCTTCCTGGCCACCTGCGCCCGGCCGCCGCGGTTCTTCAACGTGGTCACCGAGCAACTGCACCGCACGGCCTCGTTCGCACTGCGGCCGGACTCGGATCCGACCGCCATCGACCAGTCGGTCTCCCGGATGACCCTGCGCCAGGTCCTGCTGACCGGCATGGAGGACCTGGTCCACTTCGACAAGACCTTCACCCACTATCGACAGCACGACGACGGCCGGGTCACCGCGTACTTCGCCGACGGCACGACCGCGACCGGGGACCTGCTGGTCGCCGCGGACGGAACCCACTCGGCGGTACGCCGGCAGTACCTCCCACACGCGGTGGTCAGGGATGCCGGCAGCATCAACATCGCCAGCAAGATCGCGCTCACCGACCACACCCGCGGCCTGCTCTCCGACGAGATCCGACAGGGCATCTCGCTCATCTTCGGCGCCGGCGGCGTGATGGGTGTCCTGCACGTCATGGAGTTCCGGTGGGACCGGCGCGGCGCGGTCAAGCCGGGGGTCGGGGTCACCGAGGCCAGCATGATCGAGCGCTGGCCAGGGCTGCTCTACGACAACACCCGCGACCACATCAACCTGATCGTCTGGAGCACGGCGAGTCGTTTCCCGGCCAACGTCATGCAGCTACGGGGTGAACCGCTGACCCGCGTCGCCCTGGACCTGACCCGCAACTGGCATCCCCACCTCCGGGAGCTGCTCCGGTGCGCCGACCCGGGCGCCGTCGTGCCGATCAGGGTCGCCACCTCGGTCCCGGTCGCACCGTGGCCGAGCAGCAACGTCACCCTGCTCGGTGACGCCATCCACACCATGACCCCCGGCCGCGGGGTCGGCGCCAACACCGCGCTGCGGGACGCGGCCCTGCTGTGCCGGGAACTGGTCGCCGCCGCCTCCGGGGCCAAGCCGCTGCTGGCCGCGGTCGCCGACTACGAGGCGGAAATGATCAGGTACGGTTTCGCCCGGGTCGACGATTCGCTGCGCACCAACGGCACCAACGGCGACGATCCGATCTACAAGCCGGTCATCGGCCGTCTCGCCATGCTCGCCGCCCGTGGCTACTTCAGCGTGACCGCCAGGGTGCCACCGCTGCGTCGCAGGTTCGTCGACCGGCTCTACGACTACCGCGGCGCGGCGGAAGGCTGACGGTCCGCCTCGTCGTCCGAGAGCGGCGCTCTCCGACGTCGCGCGCGACCGGCCTCAGCCGGCCAGCGGCTCCGCCGTCCTGGGCCGGTGCCGCCCCGGGCCGGCGTCGGGTAACCGGGCGTAGACGTCGCCGGAGCGCCCCAGCGGACGGAACCGGTCAAGCAGTCGGGCCAGGTCGGCCGCGTCGAGCCAGCGATCGCTGGCGTAGCGCATCGTCTCGATGGGCGAGTAGTTGTAGCGGTAGCCGCCGGCGGCGGACCCGAGCCGGTCGACCATGTCGAGAGCGGTGAGGGCGGCGTCGTGCGCCGGCGGCAGGTACTCGAAGGACAGCGCGGGCAGGGGCTGGCTGAGCCCCGCCAGCACGTCGACCTCGAAGCCCTCGACGTCGATCTTGCAGAAGCCCGGGGTGCCGTGGATCGCGACGAGCTCGTCGAGGGTCCGCACGGTCACCTCGACGGACTGGTCCCACCGGACGCCGGCGAAGCGGCGGTCCGCCGAGACCGACTCGATCCATCGCGCGGACATCGACGACACGGTCGGGGTGGCGGTGGAGACGGCGAGCGTCGCCCGCCCGGTGCGCGCCCCGACGGCCTCGGGCACGATGGTCACCTCCGGGTCCCGGCCGAAGAGGAGCCGCAGCACGCGGAGGCAGTCGGGCTGCGGCTCGACGGCCACCACGCGGGCACCGAGCCGGCGCCAGGTCCGCACCCGGCTTCCCACGTGGGCGCCGATGTCGAAGCCGAGGTCGCCGGGCCCGAGGAACTCCCCGTAGAGCCTGCGGGCGCGGCGGTACCGGCCCGGCTGGCCGTGGTACATGACCAGGGAGCGCGTGATTCCGTAGGCGCGGCGGAGTGCGCGCGGGAGGTGCCCGTGGTCGGTCCGCACGATCGTCCTCTCCCGGCATCGGTGGCGATTTGCCCCGATAGTACCGTTTCTCCTTGTCACAGCGTTGAGAGTTCGCGCGGGAGTACGGGTCACGGGGCGCATCGGTTCGCCGTGATCCCGACGGATCCGTCGGGATCACGGCACGTCCGCCACGACGGACACGGGTGCGGGCACGGCCCGGCGGCCACCTCCACGGTCAGCGAAGGTCGCGACGCATGCACACCCGCGGCCACCGGTCCAGTCCGGACGCCGCCTCACGCGACCGGATCGCCCGCAGTCCGGGGGTCCACTCGGATTCCGGCAGGATCCGGAAGCCACACCTGGCGTAGTACGGCGCGTTCCACGGCACGTTCGCGAAGGTGGTCAGGGTCAGTGCCGGTACGCCGTCGGCCACCGCCCGGTCCGCCGCGTCCTCCAACAGCCGGCGTCCGATCCCGCGCCGCGCGTGGTCCGGGTGCACCGACACCTGCGCGACGTGGACCGCGCCGTCGACCACGTCCGTCAGCAGGTAGGCGACCGGTCGGTCGGCCTCGTCGACCGCCACCCGGGCCCGTCCCGCCCGCTGGTACCCGGACAGCACCTCGACGGACGGCGGTTCGTCGTCGGCGACCTCCGACATCCCGACGTCGCGGAACCACCGTCCCGCCGCCCGCTCGAGGTCGCGCAGGAGGTCGAGTTCGTCAGCCGTCGCAGCTCGGATCCTCACCGGCCCATTCTGCGGCCGGAGCGCGAGGCAGGCTCGGCATTATCCCTCGACGACGCCGCCGGAAGGCCCGGATACGACATCGACGGTAACCTTCGATTAACAGATCGGACCAAATTCCAGGTCTCGTGCCTGATCGAGCTCAGGGGCTGGCCAATGGACGAGCCGTACTCTCGACGGTCCTTCCTCACCGGCGTGTTGGCCTGCGGAACAGCCAGCGCCGGCATCATCTACCTGCTGCCGGGTGGACGGTCGGTCCTCGCCACACCGCCGCCCGCGAGGACCGAGCTCCGCCTCGCCAGTGGACGGGACCCCACCGGGGTGCGCGGTCTGCTGATCGAGATGTGGAACCGGAGCAATCCGCTGACGCCGGTGGTCACCGACATCACCCCGAGCGGCACCCGCGACGAGCGGCTGGTCATGCAGGATCTCGCCGCCTCGGGAAACGTCGACATCGTCAACCTCGACATCATCCACGTCCCGGAGTTCGCCAAGGAAGGCCTCATCTCTCCCATCACGCTGGTCGACCCGGGAGAGATCTTCGAGTCGATCAGGCACGCGCTCCGGGTTCCCGACGCCTCGGACCGCTACTGGGCCGCGCCGTTCAACACCGACGTCGGCATGCTCTTCGACCGCCGGCCAGCCGACGACGACGCCACGGAGGTGTCGCTGTGGCGGACACTGGACGCCGTCCCCGCGGGCGAGGCCCGGTTCGTCGGTCAGCTGAACCCCGACCAGTCGACCTCCTACGAGGCGTTCGTCGTCAACATCCTCGAACACGCCCTCTCGGTGGACTCCGGCATCCTCAGCCCGAACGGTACGGTGTCCCGCGACCTCGGGCGGTGGCAGGAGGCGTTGGCGCCGCTCGTGGCGGCCGTCCGGGCCGGCAAGGTGGTCCGCGCCGGCAACGAGGACCAGAGCCGCCAGGCGTTCCGGGCGGACCCCACGCGCCGGTACATGCGCAACTGGCCGCTGCAGTACCGGGAACTCCAGAAGGAGGGCGACGCCGACGCACGGGCCACGCGGATCCGGCTCAGCCCGCTGGACCGGGGCGTGCTCGGAGGTCAGAACCTCGCGCTCGTGGCCAACTCGCCCAACGCCGAACCGGCCAAACGGTTCATCGACTTCATGACCGGCCGGCCGGCGCAGAAGGTGCTCGCCGCCTACGGGCTGGCGCCCGTCCGCTTCGACGTCTACGAGGACGCCGACTTCCGGATGCTCGCGCCACACCTCGACCGGCTCCGGACCGCCGTCGAGCGGGCCCGGCCCCGGCCGATCACCCCCAACTATTCCCAGTTCTCCGACACCGTGCGGGTCCACACCCAAGCGCTGCTCGACGGCGGGAGGTTGACGTCCGAGTTCATCGACCAGCTTCACGCCGCGCTCGGCTAGGCGGGGTCGGGCCGGCCGGAACGAGAGGCTGACATGACGGTCGAACTGTGGCAGGTACCCGTGCTGGTCATGGCCGGCATCGTGCTGCTGGAGATCGTGGTCCGGGCCACGGCGCGTCGTTGGATCACCAGCACCGGCCGGTTGCGACTGCGTACCGCCGCCTTCATCCTGCTCGCGATCGGCGTCAGTGTGGGCGGGGTGGTCACACTGGGCCCAGATCTTGCGGACAAGCTCTCCAGCGTCGCGGCGCTGGTCGTCGGGGCGATCGCGCTGTGGCGGCCCGGCCAGCGGCCGGGCGACGCCCGGGCCGTCGAGCCGCCCGCCGCCGAGGAGGCGGAGAAGCGGAGGCACGACAGACCGGCGGAGGCCGCCTCCCCGCCGTCGCACCCGGCGGGCGGGCCGGACTGACGCCCGTACGATCCGTCGCGGCGCCGCGGCGGCCGCCCTGGCGTGGCCCCCGTGCGCAGCGCGGGAGACGATCGGAGGACGGGGACCGGCCATACGATACGGTGCGGCGGTGCCGATCCGCGGTGCCGCGGTCGTCGGGAGCGAGAGGCGTCCATGTCCGGCAGCGCGCGAAGCCCACGGGAGCGCATGGTCTACAGCGCGGCCCAGCTGGTACGCGCCCGCGGGGTGGCCGCGACCGGGGTACGCGAGGTGATCGGGCACGCGAGAGCTCCTCGCGGGTCGTTCCAGCACTACTTCCCCGGCGGCAAGGACCAGCTCGTCGGCGAGGCACTGCTCTGGTCGGCGGATTTCGCCGTGCAGTGGGTCGCCGGGTACCGCCGGAGCACCGACGACCCGTCCCCGGCGGGTCTGTTCGCCCACATCTGTGCCTGGTGGCGGAACGACCTCGTCACGCGGGCGTACGAGCGTGGCTGTCCGGTGATGGCGGCCGCCGCCGACCTGGCCGGCACCGACTCGCCCGTGTCCGGGCCGCTGCGGACCGCCGCGGACCGCTGGGAAGCGGCGGTGGTCGAGGAACTGGTGCGGATGCGGGTCCCGCCGGAGCGGGCCCGGAGCCTGGCCACGCTGATGATCAGCGCTCTCGAGGGCGCGATCATGCTGGCCCGGGTACGCCGGGACGTCGCGCCGCTGGACACGGTGGTCAGGGAGCTGTCGCCGCTGCTGGATCGGGAGCGTCGGTGACCCCGGTGGCGGTCCGGCGCTCGATCGCCCGGACGACCGCCACCATGTCCGCCCGTCCGTGGCCCTGCTCGACCGTCTCGGTGTACAGCCGACGACAGACGTCCAGCAACGGTGAGGCGAGCCCTGCCGCTCGGGCGGCCGCGGCGATCAGGTCGTTGTTCATCAGCACGTCGGCCGCGGCGGCCTGGGCGGTGAGGTCGCGGTCGACGAGCTTGCGCGCCTTGACCCGGGAGACGTCGCTGGCCATCGGGCCGGCGTCGAGTATGGCCTGGAACTGCCGCAGGTCGAGGCCCAGCCGGTCGGCGAAGTGGACGGCCTCCGCCAGCCCGGTGACCATGGTGATCAGGTAGAGGTTGACGGCGAGCTTCATCGACAACGCGTTCGGCACCGGGCCGCAGTCGAAGACCTGGTGGCACAGGGGGGCGAGGAGGGGACGTACCGCCCGGGTCGCGGCCGGGTCACCGGCGAGCATCCCGACCAGCCGTCCCGCCTCGGCGGGGACCCGGGACCCGGAGACCGGTGCCTCGACGTAGCGCCCGCCGGCCGCCCGGATGTCGGCCTCCAGGTCGCGGGAGTAGCCGGGCGCGGTCGTACCCAGGTGGACGATGGTGCGATCGGCGACCCGGGCGGGGAACTCGGGCGTGCCCCGGCCCAGAACCCGATCGATCGCCTCCGGACCGGCGAGCATGAGCAGCACCGTCTCCGTTGCCGCGAACACCTCGGCCGGGGTGGCCGCCACCCGCGCACCGGCCGCGCGCAACGCCTCGGACTTCGCGGCCGTGCGGTTCCAGACCCGCAACGGCGTCCCCGCCCGCAGCAGGTTGCGCGCCATCGGCTCGCCCATGAGCCCCAACCCGATGAACCCGATCTCCACGTCCGCCTCACCGTCCTCGTCACCGGTACCGCCGCCGCAGGACGGCAGGCGATATGACAGCCGTCATAGTAGCGGTTCTATGACAGCTGTCATAGCCAGCGCGTCGGCGACCCGCGTCACGGCGCCGCGCGCCGGACGGAGCGACCGGAGCGCGCCCCCGCCCACAACACGAAGCGGACCGGGGTACCCGGGGCGGCCTGGGCCGCCTGCGGCAGGTCCTCCGGATGCACCACTCCGATCACCGGGTATCCGCCCACGGTCGGGTGGTCGGCGAGAAAGATCACCGGAGTGCCGGCGGCCGGAACCTGGACCGCGCCCAGCACCACGCCCTCGCTGCGCAACTCCGCGGTGACACGCCGGGGCAGGGCGGGGCCCTCGAGGCGGATGCCGATCCGGTTGCTGGCCGTGGAGACGACGTAACGGCCGGTGGCAAGGATCTCGGACGCCTCGGCGGTGAACCAGTCGTCGCGGGGACCGAGCAGGACCCGCAGCGCCACCTCCTCGGGAAGGATCCGCGTCGGCGCCACGTCGACCGGGGCGGGCGGACCGGCGACCGCGCCGAGTGGCAGCCGGTCGCCGGCGGCGAGCGGGGCCGGGCCGAGGCCGGAGAGCAAATCGGTGGAGCGGCTGCCGAGCACCGGCGGTACGGCGATCCCGCCCGAGACGGCGAGGTAGCTGCGCAGCCCGCGGGTGGCGGCGCCGATCTCGACACAGGCGCCGGCCGGCACCGACACCGGGGCTGACCAGCTCGCCGGCCGCCCGTCGACGGTGACCCGCGCCCAGGCCCCGGTCACCGCCACCGTACCGGCCTGGGCGAGCCGTACCGCGGCACCGGTGACGGTGGTCTCGATCGTCGCCGCCTCCGGCGGGTTGCCGACCAGTCGGTTCGCCAACCGGTGCGCCGGCAGGTCGAGGGCGCCGGAGCGGGGCACCCCGAGATGGGCGTGGCCCGGCCGGCCGAGGTCCTGCACCGTGCTGAGCGCGCCGGGACGGACCACCTCCAGGTACCGGCCGCTCATCGCATCACCCTGAACCGGACCCGGGTACCCGGGGTGAGCAGCGCGACCGGGTCCCGTTCGGGATCGAACAGGACGAGGTCGGTGGAGCCGATCAGGTGCCAGCCGCCGGGCGACTCGCGGGGATAGATTCCCGCGTAGCCGCCGCCCACCGCCACCGCGCCGGCCGGTACCCGGGTCCGCGGGACCGGCCGACGGGGCAGGTGGTAACGCCGGGGAAGCCCGGTCAGGTAGCCGAATCCGGGGACGAAGCCGCAGAACGCCACCCGGTACTCCGGGGCACTGTGGATCCGCCCGACCTCCTCCTCCGGCACCCGCCAGTGCCGAGCGACCTCGGCCAGGTCGGCGCCGTCGTACCGAACCGGGACCTCGACCAGCGGGCCGTCCGGCAGCCGGACCGACTCCGGCCGCCAGGCCGCCAGCCGGTGGGCCAGATCGCCCGGATCGGCGAGCCCGTCGATCAGCACCGTGGTCTCGCCGGGGACCACGTCGTCCACCTCGGACAGCTCGCCACCGGCCCGACGCCGTTCGAGCTCCGCGACCAGCGCCGGAACGTACGCCGGGTCCGACAGCTCGACCAGCAGGGCACTCAGCCCGACCGGAATGATCCGCACTCTCCCCCACTCCCACCGACCGGTGCACACCCCGAGACACGAGCGTCGCACCCCGTCGGACCCGGCGAGTGCGACGGCCGGGCCGGGCGTCACCACCCGCCCGGACCGGGGATCCAGACTAGTGAACGTGGGCGGGGCGTCCGGCGACGGCTCGCCGGGCGACGAGGCCGCGACCGGCGTCGGGGCGGCCGGGCCGATCTGCCGCCCGCCACGGGAAGGGGTCTGCCGACCGGCACGGGTCACGTGAACGCGGCGAGCCGTATCCCGGCGTCCCGGAGCGCGTCGCGGACCCGGCGGGCCAGTTCCACCGCGCCCGGGGTGTCACTGTGCACACAGAGCGACTCGGCCCGCACGGTGATCGTGGCGCCGTCGACCGTGGTGACCTGACCGGTGGTCGCCAGCTGGACGCAGCGGGTGGCCACCAGCGTCGGGTTGGTGATCAGCGCCCCCGGACTGCCTCGCTTCGCCAGGCTGCCGTCACCGCGGTAGCCCCGGTCGGCGAACGCTTCCCGCACCACCCGCAGGCCGGCCTTCTCCGCCTGCTGCAACAGCTGCGAACCGGGCAGGCCGAGGACCGGCAGGTTCGGGTCGTACGCACAGACCGCCGCAACGACGGCGGCCGCCTGCGCCGGGTCCGTCACGGTCCGGTTGTAGAGGGCGCCGTGCGGTTTGACGTACCGCACCCGGCCGCCCTCGCTACGGGCTATCCCGTCGAGGGCGGCGAGCTGGTAGAGCACGTCGTCGGCGAGCCGATCCGGCTCGATCTCGATCACCCGGCGGCCGAAACCGGCCAGGTCCCGGTAGCCGACCTGCGCGCCGATGGCGACGTCCCGGGCGACCGCCTCGGCGCAGACCCGGCGCATGATCGTCGGATCACCGGCGTGGAAGCCGCAGGCGACGTTGGCGCTGGTCACGATCTCCAGCAGGGCGACGTCGTCGCCGAGCTGCCAGATCCCGAAACCTTCTCCGAGGTCGCTGTTCAGGTCGATGGTGGCCGGCATCGCGCCTCCCGGGACGTGGTGAGCGCCGCAACTGTAGGTTCGCAGATCGTTGGACAGCACGGATCACCGAGGGGCGCCCGATCTGCTCGACGGCCACCCGCGCACCACGGAGCGCCAACCCGTCGCGGCGTACGCGCGACGGATGGCCGGCGGCCTCCCGGCACCCCGGTGAGGGAACGGGCACGTCCGGCGCCGCCGCCGGTCAGGCTGACCGGAGCGTGAGCAGGGTTATCTCACTCGGTGCGAAGATCCGGAACGGCGGTCCCCAGAAACCCGTGCCGCGGCTGGTGTAGAGGTGGGTACGGTCGCCGTGCCGGGTCAACCCCCGCACCGTCGGCTGGTCGAGCCGTACCAGGAGATGGAACGGCCAGATCTGGCCGCCGTGGGTGTGTCCGGAAAGCTGGAGGTCGACCCCGTGCGCGACGGCGGCGTCGATCTGTTTGGGCTGGTGGGCGAGGAGCAGGACCGGCAGCGTGGGATCGGCGCCCGCCAGCGCGGCGGCGTGGTCGGCGCGGTGGCCCGGTTGCCCGGAGCCTTCGGCGGTGACGTCGTCCACCCCGGCGACCACGAGACGAGCGCCGTCGCGCTCGACGACGATGTGCCGGTTGTGCAGCGGCTCCCAGCCCAGCTCGCGCATGTGGTCGAGCCAGTCCTGCGCCTCGCCGAGGTACTCGTGGTTGCCGGTGACGTACGCCCGGGCGAGCCGGGCCCGGACCTCACGCAGGGGGGCCGCCTGGGCCCGCCGCTGGTCGACGGTGCCGTCGGCGATGTCGCCGGTGTGGCAGACCAGGTCGGGTTCGAGGGCGTTGACCGTGGCGACCACCCGCGCCGACCAGTCGGCACGGTCGATCGGCCCGTAGTGGGTGTCGGTGAGCAGCACCACCCGGAGGCCGTCCAGTCCCGCGCCGAGGCGACGGATCGGCACCTCCACCCGGCGTACCCGCGGTACCCGCATCGCCTCGCGGTACCCCCACAGCAGCAGCACCAGTGAGGTGGCGACGACCACGGCGGCGGTGAGCCGGGACCGGGCCGGCTCGGGAACACCCGCGACGGCGAGCCCGAGTCGCAGCACGTTGCCCAGCAGCGCCCAGGCGAAGAAGACCCAGACCACCCCGAGCAGGGTGTCGCCGATCCGAGCCGCCCAGTCGAGGCGACGCCTGCCGTGCCCGAGGCTCATCAGCACCGGCAGCCCGACGAACGCGGCGAGGAACAGGGCCGTGCCGGCCACGACGACCGGGGTCGGCCAGTCCGCGCCGGCGACGAACAGGGTCCACCACGGTACGCCGAACAGAACAGCGGCGATCGCGGTGATCGTGAGGCTGAGGAACAACGGTCGCAGCGTGCGGCGCGCCGGCGCGGCGGACACGGCTTCACTGGTCGACACGGGGTGGCTCCTGACACGGATGAGGGATTCGTCCCGGCCCGGTGTGCAGGATGACACACCGTGCGGTCAGCCGCCCAGCGACGTGGGTGGCCGACCGCACGGCCGTCGGCCACTGTGTCCGGTCGTACCGGACCCATCGCTCCGTCGGCCGAGGGCGGGGGGTGCCCCGGCGACGGCGGCCATCTGCCGGGTGCCGCCCAGCCCGCCGCGCGCCCGCAACGGTCGCCCGGCACCCCCGCCGGGCCGCCAACGATCACCCCGATCCACCCGGTGTCCGCGCATCAGGCGCAGGCACCGACCGGTGTGCCGTTTGTCGATGTGACCGGTGTCTGTGTCCCGTCCACGCCCGCGAGCGCCACGTCGATGCGACACGACGTGGTCGTCACGCGCGACGGCCACGGATGGGGGCGCCTTCTCTCCCGCCTGGATGCGTGTCCGGTGGACGGGGTGGGTTTCCGAACCGACTCGTGGAATCACACCCGGGCGCTGCCGCGCCGGGGTACACCCTCGGGTCGGCCTCGTGAACCGGGGCCGGGCCGCGGCCCAGTCTGAACCGGTTTCATGACCTCGTCGGCCAGTCCTCGTACGTCATTGTCATCGCGGTGGCGCAGACGAGACACACCTGTACGTTTCCCAGCGGGTCGTGCCGCCTGCCCGTCCTCCCCGAGGCACCCGCCGCGCGTCAGATCCGTCTGGGGTGGACACCGAGGAACGAAACGCGCACGTGAGGGGATTCGGCGTCCGTCGCCGTAACGGCACTCGCGCTCATCCTGACCCTCACAGGCTGCGGCGGCGTCGACGACGGCGCCGCCGGAGCCATCACCGGCGAGATCACGGTGCCGACCCGGCGGACCGACATCGTCGACACCGTCTCCCAGGACTCCGGGAGACGACCCGGGGCGGGGTATCCCGGCACCACGTCAGGTTCGAGGGGATCACGGACGACGAGGGCGGGACCCGGATCCGGATGAACACCAGGGAGTACACCGGGTCGTTCCCGTGGAGAGGGCGATCCTGTCGTGGAGGTCACCGCCGCCCGTGCCCGACGGTTCGGCCGACCACGCGCCACCGGAGGCACCGGCCCGACACGTCGGCACCGGGTCGCGGCCGTGCTGAGGTACCTCTCGCTGGTCGGTGCCGCGGTGGTCGCGCTGATGCCGTTGCCGGTCCTCCTCGTCGCCTCGGTCGACACGAACGACGAAGGTCACCAACGGCGAGTCCTCCGACGCCCCGGCACCTGGTGGAACATGGGACAACCACGTCACCGCGTTCGCCCGGAGCCGGATGCTGCGTGCCTTCGCCAACCCCCCATCGCTGTCGCCGTCTCGCTCGCCGGCACCGTCCTCATCGGCTCGATGGCCGCGTACGCACTCGACCGCCACGAGTTCCGTCCGCGTGGGGCGATCATCGCGCCCTTCCTGCCCGCCACCCTCGTTGCGGGCGTGGCGACCCAGGTCGCGACCACTCAGGTCGTGGAGCAGCTCGACAACTGTTGAACACCCGGTGGGCGGCGATCGCCCTGTTCGCCGGCACCGACATCATCTCGACCTACATCGTCCAGCAGTTCCTCCGGGACATTGCCCGGGAGCTCGGCGGGTCCGCCGCGATCGAGTGCGCGGATCACCTCACCATCTCTTTCCGGATCATCTGCCGCTGTTGAAACCGGCGATCTCCGCCGTCGTCGTCAGGGGCATCGCCGTCCACAACGAGTTCTACGTCCTTTTCCTCTACATGCCCCACAGTGATCTCGGGTCATCGCGACCTCGCTGCTCCGCTTCAGGGGTCCGTACGGAGCGCAGTGGGCGGTGACCGCGGTCTACAACGGCTTCACCGGCGGGGCGACCAATGACCCCGTCGGCACCGCCGGTCGACACGCCGCCGACCGGTCCACGCGGCCGGAGGGGTCGTGACGGCCGAGGTTCGGTGGTTCGCCGGCCGCGCCACGCCCGGGGCCGGTGGCGGTCCGGGCTGGCCACCGGCCGGCGTCCGGCCCGGGTCGGCGCCTCACGCCAGGGCCTCGGCTGGCGTCCGGACGAAGTTGAGCAGCGCCTCGTTGATCTCCTCGGCGTGCGTCCACGGTGCGCCGTGCGGCGCCCCGTGCAGGGTGATCAGTTGACTGCCGGGGACGGCGGCATGCATCCGCTGGCCGGTCACCTCGAAGGGCAGGATCCGGTCCGCGTCACCCTGGATGATCAGCGCCGGTACGTCGATACGGGTCAGGTCCTGGCGGAAGTCGGTCAGCCAGGTGGGGATGCAGGCGAGCGTGGCTACCGGCGAGGCGCTGACCGCCGTGTTCCAGTTGGCCCGGACCACCTCCTCGCTGACCCGACCGCCGAGATTCTCGTCCAGGTTGTAGAAGTCGTGGAGGAAGGTCGTGTGGTAGGCGGGCCGATCGGCGATGACCGACCGCATGAAGCCGTCGAAGACACTCTGGTCGACCCCTTCCGGGTTGTCGTCGGTCCTCAGCAGAAACGGCGGCAGCGGCGCGATGAAGACGGCCCGGTCCACCCGGGCTGATCCGTAGTTGGCGAGGTACCGGGTCACCTCACCGGTTCCCATCGAGTGACCGACCAGCACGGCGTCGGTGAGGTCGAGCTCGTTCATCAGGATGTTGAGGTCGGCGGCGAAGCTGTCGTAGTCATAGCCGACGGCCGGCTGGCTGGACCGGCCGAAACCCCGCCGGTCGTAGGTGATGGTCCGGTATCCGGCGTCGAGCAGGGGCCCGATCTGTTTCTCCCAGGCGGCGCCGCTGAGCGGGAAGCCGTGGATGAGCACCACGGGCTGTCCCGTGCCGTGGTCCTCGTAGTACAGGTCGATGGGCGCGGAATTCTCCACGCCGACGGTCAGGTATGGCACCGGACTCTCTCCTCTCGCGTGTTCGGCCCGCTGCGCCCGGCACCCGGATCGCCCGCACCGCGCGGGCCTGACCCGGACCGCATGAAGGGGCCGGCCGGAGACCGGTCCGGCCGACGACCGCCCTTCATCCGGGCAAATCGCGCGAATCGCCAATACCCCTACGCAATGAGCGTAGCGATCACGCGTGTCGCCCGCCGCCGGTACGGCGATATCCCCCCGACCGGTCCTCCGGCGTATCCCCCCGGAAGGCGCCGCCGGCACGGTCCCCCGAGCGGTCCCCCGCCGCCGACCGGTCACACCCGCCCGTCACGACGGGCGGGTCCTCGGCCGGGTGCATGACGAACCCGCCCGGGGGTATGGCCAAGAGGTTCGAGGAGTGCGGCAGAGGGACAAAACACCCTTCGCCAGGACGATCGGGAGGCTGACGATGACCACCACCACGCGACCGATGCTGGCCACCTACCCGGCCGAGATAAACCTCGATCGGGACCTTCTGTCACGGACCATCGACACGATCGCCGCCTGCGCGCAGGCGTGCACCGCCTGTGCGGACTCCTGTCTGAGCGAGCCGAACGTCGGCATGCTGGTCAAGTGCATCCGTACCGATCTGGACTGCGCCGACGTCTGTGCCACCACCGCGCGTGTCCTCTCCCGGCACACCGGTTACGACGCCAACATCAGCCGCGCCGTCCTTGAGGCGTGTGTGACCGCCTGCCGCTCCTGCGGCGACGAGTGCGAGCTCCACGCGAGCGTGCACGAGCACTGCCGAATCTGCGCCGAGGCCTGCCGCGTCTGTGAGCGGGCCTGCCAGGAACTGCTGACCGCCATCGGCCGCTGACCCACGCCCCGCCCACACCGCCCGTCGCACGTGCCACGCGACGACGGACGACACGTGCGACGGGCGGACCGACGACGCCGCGCTGGACCTGGAACAACGAGCCGACCTGGAACAACGAGCCGGCGTGGAACAACGGCCCGTCGAGGCCACCGTCGCACGGCCGACCCGGGTGGCACCGCCACGGGCGGTTCGCGCCGCGGTGGGACGGGCTGGTGACGACGGGCCCGTCCCGGGCGTGCGAATCCCGGGCCCACCGTGACCGGGCATGGTGCCACCGCTCGTGGTGGCCGTCCGGGCCACCGGTGCCACCGGGATGATCGCCGCTGCTGACCAGCGGGTGGGTACGATCCCGGCGGTCGTGAGTGCCGAGACTACGGCCGGTGACCCCGGGCGGCTTCCGTGCCCGGCCCCGGTGGGCGATCGGGAATGCTGGACCCGGCGCACTAGGATCCCCAGACGGGAACGGCGGAAGTGGGTGGGGATGCAACCAGTCGGTCCGTACCGGTTCATCGAGGCGATCAGCGTCTGTCAGGTCGGCAGCGTCTGGTCGGCCATCGACGGGCAGGGCAACTCCTTCTCTGCGGCGGTTCTCGACGCCGCCGTGGCGGCGGACCAGCGCTGGCGGGACGCGTTCGCCGGCACCGCGCAGGCTCTGGCGGCGGGTGGAACCCGCTTCGTGCACGCCGACCTGACCGCGTCGGCGCCCTGGGTGCTCTATCCGGGTGCTGACGGCGCCAGCGCCGAGCAGCTGTTCCGGGCGCTCGGCATGGAGTGCCGCCCCCTGTCGCCGACCGTGAGCGGCGACGAGTCGGTCACGGTGAAGAGCCCGACCACAGGGACCACACCGCCTGCGGAGTCCCCCGCGGACGCTCCGGCTGACGTGGCACCGGCGTCGCCGAGCCCTGAGGAGTCGGTGGACCAGGCACCGCGGCCGACCCCGGAGACCACGACGGCCGGACCGTGGCAGACCGGTCCCCAGCGGCCCGTGGTTCCCCAGCAGGCGCACGCGCCGGACCCCGTGTCGGCACCGCCGCACCAGGTCTCCGTGCCGCCGCACCAGACCTCGGCACCGCCACACCAGGTCTCCGTGCCGCCGCACCAGACCTCGGCACCGCCGCTTCCGCTGCCCGAGATGCCAGGCGCCTATCCGAGCAGCGCGCCCCCGGCCTCGGATCCCTCGTACGATCCGCTCTACTCGCCGGTCCGGCACATCGTGCCCTCCGAGCCACGCCCCAGCCGCCGCAAGCTCTGGATCGGGGTCGCGGCGGGCGTCGTTCTCCTGCTCGGGGCGGCCGGGACGGTGTTCGCGATCGTCGCGTCGGGTGACGACGAGCCACCCAGGCCGCCTGCGACCGCCCAGGCCACCACCAGCGCACCGACGGTTCCGATGCCGACGTCCTCACCGTTGGCCCCGGGTAAGGAGCCTCCGAAGGAGAAACCCTGGCCCACGGAGTGGCCACAGTTCGACGAGACGTACGGGATACGGACCTTCAACTTCGAGGGCCTCGGCTTCCCGGTGAAGGTGCCGCAGGCGTGGCAGTGCTCGCTGGTCGAGCAGGCGCCGGGGTACACGAAACTCAACTGCGGCATACCGCCGGGTCAGGGCCCCGAGATCGGTGGCGAGATCGTCGTCCGGGCATGTCAGCCGTGTGACGGCGAGACCCGGTTCGCCATGCGCAGGGCCGAGGAGGCGTGGGGTCTGCAGTGGATCCGTGCCGGACAGACGGCGCTCTACGCCGAGTCCTTCCAACTCCAGGGCAACGGTGAGCGGCGCTACGGGCTGGTCCTCATCGGCTTCTTCCGATCGGACAGCAGGGTCGACCACCAACTGGTGCTGCGGATGACCGCGCCGGTTGAGGGTGCCGGCCAGATCAGGCGGGTCGCCAACTATCTGCGTGACGTCCTGATCTTCTAGGCGGAGACGACTTTCGCGGCCGCGTGGGCGCACTACGCGGGAAACGGGTTCGGTCACTGGTGGACAGAGGCATCCAGCACGGCGCGACGGGCACGGACGTGGCTGACCGGACGGCGCGGCACGTGGCGGGCGGGCGGGCGGCGCGGCCGCGTCGTCCCCTGTCCGCGTCGTGCGCCGCGACCGTCGTCGCCGTCGTGACGGTGCTGGCCGCCTCCCCGGTCGGAGCGGCCCCGGGTCTCGCTCCGCACGAACGCGCGACCGCCGTGGCCAGCCGCACCACCGTCTACCTCGAGGCGACGTACCGTGGCCACCTGACGTACCGCCAGGACGGCGCCCTGCGCCGGGAAGCGGTGGTGGTGCGTCGCCGTTGCAGCGGGATCGTCGTCAACCCGGACGGCTACGTGGTCACCGCCGCCGACTGTGTCCGTCCCGCCCCCACGGATCTGCTCGTCGACGCGCTCCACACGCTGGGGCGGTCCCTTGCCGGACGGAACCAGCTCGCCGCGGAGCGGATGGACGACTTCGCCTCGGCGGTCATGCCGACGGCCGTGTTCTCCGGCTCCCGTGCCGGCGACCCGCCGTCGGTCACGCTCCACGGGCAGTTCGGGGTGGTGGACCCGAACCACGGGTCCGCGTCGGGCACCCCCGCGACCGTGGTGTCGTCAGGATCACCCGGGGAGAACGCGTTGGCGCTGGTCAGGCTCCAACGCCCCAATCTCCCCGCGATCGAGCTCTCCCCCGCGACACCGCCGAACCGTGGTGGCGACGATCTGGTGGTGTTGAGCTACCGGCCACGTCCCGGCAACGCGGCGTCGACGGAGTACGCCGTACGGGCCGTCCCCGCCGCCGTCACCGGTCGCGACGGCCAGGACCGCCTCAGGCTCGCCGGCGACCTCGGCATCGAGGACCGGGGCGGCGCAGTGGTGGACGCCTGGGGCCGTCTGGTCGCCGTCCTGGACGCCGCGCCCGTGGTGGACGGGGGTCCGACCGCCAGTGCCGTCCACGCCGCGCACGTCGCGGAGTTCCTGGCCTCGGCGGGGGTGACGAACCGGGTGAGCGAGGTGGACCTCGCGTATCGGGAGGCGTTGCGGGACTACTTCGCGGGTCGGTTCTCCGCCGCGTGGCGGCGGTTCGACTCCATCGTCCGCGACGCCCCCTCCCACAGCTGGGCGCGGACGTACCGTGATCGGGCGTGGGAGCGGCTCACCGTCGACGGCGACGCGGTGGAGAACAGCGGAACCTGGGTCCGCTACCTCCTCTCGGCGGTCGCCGGTGTCCTCCTGGTCGCCCTCGTCGAGAAGGTACGACGACGGAGGTGGCCGCTCCGCCTGACGCGACTCCGAGCCGTCACGGCAGGCACGACAGGCGAGGGACCGCCCGGCGGAGGGCCTGCCAGGAACGGCGAGGTGGTCCCGGGAGACAACCGGACGGGTTCGACAGACGGCGACCCGCCACCCGTGGTGGCGCCACCGGCGTCACAGCCCGAATGACGGTGGGCACGAGACGAGGGCGGGCAACACCGACCCACCAGGCCGGACCGCGGCTGTACTAGGATCGCCGCTACTCGACGGCGTGACCGGGCGGCACGCCGTGCCGCCGACGGCTCCCACCGCTCGCAGCCCGGCGGACGGGTCCGCCGCCGGCCGAGGACTTCGAGGAGAGGAACGGACATCACCGAGGTAATTGCCGGCACCCCCCGGCAGCCGGGCAGCCCGCTGTTGTCGGACCGGTCGGTGGCCCTGGTGCACGAATGGTTCGCCGCCACCGGTGGTTCCGAGAACGTCTTCCTCGCGCTACGGGACGTTCTGCCCCACGCGAAGGGCTTCGTGCTCTGGCGCGACCGGGACGCCGGACGTGGGCTCGAGTTCCGGGAGTCCTGGTTGGGGCGCACCCCGCTGCGTCGGAGCAAGGCCTTGGCGCTGCCGGTGATGCCGTTGGCCTGGCGCACCCTGACCCGGGAGCGGTTCGACGTTGTCATCTCGTCGAGCCACGCGCTCGCACACACCGTGAAGATGCGCCACGACCAGCAGACCCGGTACCTGAGCTACGTCCACTCACCGGCCCGGTACCTGTGGAGTCCCACGTACGACGGCCGGGGCTCCTCGCCGCTGCTCGCCGCGCCCCGGTTCCTCCTGCGGAGGATGGACGTGGCGCTCAGCCGGCACGTGCACAGCTACGCCGCCAACTCGGCGGAGGTGCGCTCACGCATCCGGCGCTTCTGGCACCGCGACGCCCGGGTCATCCACCCGCCGGTCGAGGTCGGCTACTTCGCGGGGGCGCCTGCGGCACAGCAACAGCAGGATCGGCGCTACCTCCTGGGGGTCGGGCGCTGGGTCCCGTACAAGCGTTTCGACCTGATGATCGAGATCGCCGAGGCTGCCCGGATGCCGCTGGTGATCGCGGGTGCCGGGCCGGGCGAGGCGGCGTTACGGCGGGCGGCCGGACGGGTTCGGGTACCGGTGACCTTCGAGGTTCGCCCGTCGAAGGCGCGGCTGCGGGAGTTGTACTGGGGAGCGGCGGCGTTACTCTACCCGGCACACGAGGACTTTGGCATCATTCCGGTCGAGGCGATGGCCTGCGGCACGCCGGTGCTCGGATTGCGCGGTGGTGGGCTGTCAGAGACGGTTGTGGACGGCGAGACGGGCTTCCTCGTGGACACCCTGGAGCCACGACGGTACGCGGAGCTGGTCCGGCATCTTGACGGGCTTTCCCGGCATCGCATCGCCGCCCGCGCAGCCGCCTTCTCTCCGGAGGTCTTCGTCGCGAACGTGACCGCTTGGATCGCCGATGCCACCGGATAGTGGCGCCAGGACGTCGTGGTCGGGATGGTCCCGCCGCGACCGGGTGGCGGCGGTACTCGGCACCCTGACCGTCGCGGTGATCGGCGTCACCACCGTGCTGCCCCGGCCCACGATCGCCGGCCTGCTCGGCCTCGTCGTCGTGGCGATCTGTCTGACCGCGCTGTACCGGGCGACCTTCTCCGGCTCGTTCTCCCCTGTCGCGGTGATGTTCTGGTCGTTCGTCGCGGTGTGGGTCGGATTCGCGCCGCTGCTGCAGATCCGGGACCGCCGCCTGCCCTGGCCGGACCTTCCTCTCCACCAGCATTACGTCACGGCGCAGATGATCCTGCTCTTCGCCGTGTGCGCCTTCTGGGTCGGGTACCGCAGACGGGAGGAAGCCGGGCCGCCCGGATCCCGGCCGACCCGCTCGACCGACCGCTTCCCGGTCACCGTCGAGAAGGCGACCGTGGTGACCGCGGCCGCCGCCGTCATGGCCGTGGCCTGCCTACCCCGCACCGGCGGGATCGCGATCAGGTTCACCAGTCGTGACGACTTGCGCCGGGTCCTCGAGGAGGCGGGCCTGCGGGGCGGCCAGGACCTCGCGATGCTCGGGTTGCTCAACACCCTCCCCGCCGCGACGAGTCTCGTCGCGCTCCTGCTCTGTCTCCTCAACTGGCGTGACCGCAACGCCCGGAGTCGTCGCGACCGACTGATCCTGCTCGTCGCCACCGCTGTCGCGGTGACACTCAACGTCATCTACAACAATCCACTTACCGCCAACCGGTTCTCGTCCTTCAGCGTCATGTTGGCCGCCGCGCTCGCCCTGCTGAGGTTCGACCGTCAGTGGTGGCGGACGCTCTTCTCGGGAGGGATGCTCCTCGGCCTCGCGGTGGTGTACCCGTTCGCCAACCTCTTCCGCAACGACCGCGCTCGGAACAACCTCCGGATCGGCCTGGACGCGTACTACACCTGGGACTTCGACGGATTCCAGCAGACGGTGAACGCCGTCTACCACGTGGACACCCACGGACACACCTGGGGTCATCACCTGGTGTCGGCCATGCTCTTCTGGGTGCCGCGGTCGCTGTGGGAGGGCAAGGCGATCCCGGCCGGCAACGTCGTGGCAGGCAGCCGTGGCTACGAGTTCCAGAATCTGTCCCTGCCGTTCTGGACGGAGGTGTTCCTCGAGTTCAGCCTCGTCGGCGTGGTCGTGCTGTTCTTCTACTACGGGCGGCTGGCCCGACGCCTCGACGCGTGGGTGGGCCGGTCGGGCGCGAACCTGGCAACCGGGTTGGCGGTCGCCTTCGCCGCCTGCCAGATCGGGCTGCTCCGCGGGCCGCTCGGCGCGCAGATCCCCTTCGCCGGTGCCGCCCTCGTCATCCTGCTGCTCGGCATGTTCCTCGGGAACGGTCGGGTCTGGCGTCTCACCCGCGCGCCCGCGTCGTACACCGACACCGAGCCGGCCACGCGGGTGCCGACCGTGGCGGGCGCATCCTGGGTACCCGCAGACGGGGACCCGGGCCGACGCGTCGAACCGGCGTCGGGCACACCGGCCACCGGGCGGGCGCCGCAATGAGCCGCCTGAGGATCGCCGTCCTGGCCGACTGGTGGTGGCCGAACACCGTCGGTGGCGCGGAACGCTCGGCACGCAGCGCCGCCATGGCGCTCGCGGAGTCGGCCGAGGTTGCGGTCTTCGTCCCCGAGGTCGCCGACCGGGTGTACGCGGACGGACCGCTCACGGTGCACGCGGTCCGCAGACCCTTCGCCCGGCGGAGACACGGCGACTCGGTACTCCGTCGCGGGCTGGAGCTGGCGACGGCCTGGAGCCTGCCGCTGGTCGCGTCCGCGCAGATCCGGGCCATTCGGTCGTTCGACCCCGATGTCGTGGTGGCGACGAACATCTCCCGGACCGGGCCCTGGCTCGTACGTTGGGTACGGGCGGCCGGCCTCCCGTTCGTCCGCTCCTTCCACGACCTGAGCGACACCTGCTGGCGACGGTCGCGACGGCGGGGAACGGGCAACTGTGCCACCGTCTGTCGACCATGCCGGGTCAAGGCAACCATCATGCGCCGGGTCACCCCACCGTCGACGGTGGGAGTCTGCGTCTCCGGCTTCGTCCGCGACGAACTGGTCCGAGCCGGCCTGGTCACCCCGGAACGGAGCCTGGTGGCGTACCCGCTACTCGGCGCGGCGGTCGAGGCACCGCCACCACCGCGACGTCGGCCCGACGGCACACTCACCCTCGGCTACCTCGGCCGCATCGATCCCGTCAAGGGTGTCGAGTCGGCGATCCGCACCGCCGCCGCGTACCGTCGCCAGACGGGGACCGACGTCTCCCTGGTGATCGCCGGAACCGGCCGACCCGACTACCTACGGAGGCTGTCCGACCTGGCCGTCGCCGAACATGTGCCCGTGCACTTCGCCGGCGTCCTGGACATCGAGACGTTCTGCGCCCGGGTCGACGCCGTGCTGATTCCGTCGCTGTGGATGGAACCGTTCGGCCGGGTGGCGGTGGAGGTGGGCAGCCGGGGTCGGCCCATGCTGGTCTCACCGCTCGGTGGTCTGCCCGAGGCCGCCGCGCTGTCCGGCGGTCGGTACGGGTTCGCCGACTTCGGCAGGCCGGAGTCAGCCGGCCGGGCGCTCGCCGAGCTGCTCGCCGACGGACCCGGTCGGCAGGTCGTCGACGCGGAAGCGAGGGTGGACCTTCCGACGGTGGGCGACGTGACATCACGGATCACGGTGGCCGAGGGGGTGGCGCGCGCGGTCGACCGGGTGCTGGCCGAACGGCGTGACGTACGGCGAGGGCGGGCGACGTGACCAGCACGGTCGCCCCGGTGACCACCGGCCGTGCCAGGGCGGCCTGGCCCGGACTCGCCCTGGCGCTCGGGCAGCTCTCGCTCATGGCGACGAGTCTGCTGCTCAGCCTCGCCCTCGGATACGCCGGCGGTCTCACCGCGGTCGGCGCGGTGGCACCGGCCATGCTGGTGTTCCAGCTGACGTGTGGCGTACTGCAACGGTCCCTGGCCGAGGCCACCCTGCTGAGCGCCGCGAACGCCGGCGAGCCGGTGGACCGGTTGACATGCGGCCGGGCCGTCAGCACCGCCCTGGTCGGTGGTGTTGTCGGCGGCGTCGCGGCCCTGCTCTCGACGGTCACCGTCTCCGCCGGCTCCCCGTGGCTGGCCCCGTGCTACGTCGCGGGGATTCCGTTCGCGATCGTCCTCGACATCGGCCGGGCGGCAGCCGTCGCCGCCGGGCGGGCACGGTCCGCGTTCGTCGAGTCGGCGCTCTGGCTCGCCGCACAGACGCTGTCGGCGCTGCTCTTCGCCGCGCTGAGGTCCCCGGTCGGGATCTGTGTGTCGTGGGCGCTGGTGAACACCGTCTGCTGTCTGCTCGCCAGCGCGCAGCCGTGCCGACGGCCGGTGGTCCGCGGCCTGGGCGGGTGGCTCAGAACCCGGCGGGAGGCCGTGAGTGCCGCCTCCCTCGACGCCTTCGTCGTCGGTGTCACCCCGGTCCTCGCACTTCAGGTGACGACCTTCGTCGCGGGCGCCGCCACCCTCGGCGTCATCCGTGTCCTGCAGCAGTTGCTCGCTCCCCTGGCGTTCTTATCGATCATATTTCGACGGGTACTGATCTTCCGACGGCCCGCCGGAGTCGAGACCACGGTCCGGCGGGACCTGCGGGATGGTGTCGTCGCGCTGGCGTTGATGGCGGCCGGTGCCGCCGTGCTCGGCGCGGCGGTGCTCGTCGGCCGGCGGGTCGTCCCCGCACTGTCCTTCATCCCGGCCGGTGGCGCGCTGGTCGCCGCCGGCCTGGAAAAGATGGCCCTTGGCTTCTCCCACGGCTGCTCGCTGAGCGGTTTCCTCCGCGGTGACTTCGGCACCCTGCTCCGCGCCCGGTACGTCATGCTCGCCCTGAGCGTCCTCACCGCACCCCTGCTGACGATCCCGTGGGGGGCGTCCGGATACCTCGTCGGCTCGGCACTGGGCATGGTGGCCTATTCGGCGGTGGTGCTGTTTCTCGCCCGGAGCCGACGTGGCTCGTCCCCGCGCGGGCAGTCGTAGCCCTGGACTCCCGTGAGATTGGCCAGGTCCTCTATCGTGGGATGATGACCGACCCTGTGGCGCTACTGCTGCGTCGGGCCGGCTTCGGACCGACGGCTACGGAGCTGTCGGCGGCACGCAGAGCCGGATACGCGGCGACGCTGTCGGCGCTGCTCACCCCGACAGGGCCGGACGTCGGGGCGAGCAGCGCGCCCCTGCCCGACCTACCGCTCGACCCCTACGCGGGACAGCGTGATCCGAGTCCCGAGCAGAAGATCGCCTTCGAGCGTCGCCGGGAGAGAGAGACGGACGAGATCACCCGTTGGTGGGTGGACCGGATGACGGTCGCCAGCCACCAGGCGATCGAGAAGCTGGTCTTCTTCTGGCACGGACACTGGGCGACCTCGGTGAAGAAGGTCCGCAGCCCTCAGCTCATGATGGTCCAGCACCGGACCTTCCGGGAGGCACCCGACTTCGCCGCCCTGGCCCGCAGGATGGTCATCGACCCGGCGCTCGTGCTCTACCTGGACGGTCACCGCAACACGGCGCAGGCGCCCAACGAGAACCTCGCCAGGGAACTGTTCGAGCTGTTCGTTCTCGGCATCGGCCAGTACACCGAGAAGGACGTCAAGGAGGCTGGACGCGCGCTGACCGGCTGGCGCTACAGCCTGGCCGAGGAACGCGCCGTCTTCGACCCTCTCGCCCACGACAGCGGCAGGAAGACGATCCTGGGCACGACGCAGTACTTCGACGCCATCAGCCTGATCGAACTGCTGTTGCGGCAGGAGGCGTGCCCCCGGTTCATCGCGGCGCGGCTCTGGTTCCGCTACGCCTCGTCCAGCCGCCCGATTCCGACCTCGCTGCAGGACAGGATGGTCGAGGCGTTTCCGGTGCCGACCGCGATGCTCAGGACGATGTTCGAGGACGACGCGTTCCAGGCCACCGACGGCGAACTCGTGAAGCAGCCGATCGAGTGGTTCGTCGGTGCCATGCGCCAACTGGGGATCCGGCCGGCCGCCCTGCCCGACGACACCCAACGCGAGTGGCTCAAGCTTCTGGAGGACCTGGGCCAGCTTCCCTTCGCTCCGCCCAATGTCGGTGGGTGGCGGGCGGGCCCCGCCTGGCTCACCTCCGCGGCGGCGCAGACCCGACTCCGCCTGGCCGGCAAGCTCGCGGAGCAGGTGACCATCGACCGGCTGACGCCGGAGAGCCTGGCGTACCTGCTGTGCGTCGATGGCTGGTCGAACCGGACCTACGCGGTTCTCCGGGACGCGTCCGCCGACCCTCGCCGGCTGTTGACCCTCGGACTCGTCAGCCCCGAATACCTGGTGACCTGACATGGACATCCTGACACGACGCCGCTTTCTCCTCGCCTCCGGAGTTGTCGGGGCAGGCGCACTGGCCGCCGGTGCCGGCGCCCTCAGCCTGGCGCAACTCCTCAGGACGGCCACGGAACGCGCCGCCGACCCGGCGGAGCAGAAGCTCGTCCTGGTAACCCTCTACGGCGGGAACGACGGGCTCAACACGGTCATCCCGTACGCGGACCCGGCCTACCACTCGGCCCGACCGGAGCTGGCCTACGCACCGGAGGAGGTCCTCCACCTGGACGACGCGCTCGGGCTCAATCCGGTGCTGACCGGGTTGAAGAGGCTCTGGGACGACAGGCGACTGGCCATCGTTCTCGGTGTCGGCTATCCCCGGCCCGACCGCAGCCACTTCCGGTCGATGGACATCTGGCAGACCGCCTCACCGGTGAACCCGGTACAGACGGGATGGGTGGGCCGGTGGCTGGACGGGACGTCGGCGCCTCCGGAGGCGGCCGTCAGCTTCGAACCCGTCCTGCCGCCGATGCTCGCCGGGCTGACGCGGGCCGGTGCGTGTGTCAGTCCCAGCGGCCTGTCTCTGCCGAACGGCATCACGCCGGAGATGCTGGCGGCTCTCGGCAGGCCGGAGGACGGGGAGCCGACGGCGCGTGCCCGAGCGGCGAACGCCTACGCGGACCTGCTGCACGTGGAGCGCCTGATCCGCGAGGCCGAGCGGGCGCCGCGCGATCCGGCGGCGGGTCAGGAGCTGGAGCTGCTGACGACGGGCACCGGCCGCACCAGTTCGCTCAGCACACAACTGGCGCTGGTGGCGCGTTGTATCGAGGCGGGGGTGCCGACACGGGTGTACTCGGTCAGCCTGGACGGCTTCGACACGCATGCCGACGAGCGCGCGGGGCACGAGAGTCTGCTGAAGAGGCTTGACGACGCACTGTCGGGTTTCGTCGCCCGGATGTCGCGAACCGAGGCCGGACGGCAGGTGACGGTGCTGGTCTACAGCGAGTTCGGGCGGCGGGTCCAGGCGAACGCGTCTGACGGGACGGACCACGGAACAGCGGCTCCGGTCCTCGTCATGGGGCCCCGGGTCGCCGGTGGCTTCTACGGCGAACAACCGAGCCTGACCGACCTGGACGACGGTGACCTCAAGGCGAACATCGACCTGCGGACCGTGGTCGGCACCATGCTGCACTCGGTGCTGGGTGAGGATCCGGACCGGTACCTCGACGGGTTTCGGACCGAACCGCTACCGCTGCTGGCCGCCGCATGAACCGCCGTGCGGCGCGGGCGTTCAGCGGCCGCTGCCGCGTAGCACCTCCGCAAACGTGCGCAGCAACACCTTGATGTCCAGCCAGAGCGACCAGTTCTCGATGTAGTAGTTGTCGAACCGGGCGCGATCGGAGATCGGGGTGTCGCCCCGCAGACCGCTCACCTGGGCCAGCCCGGTCAGCCCGACGGGCACCCGGTGCCGCATGGCGTAGTCGGGATGCTCCGCGGTGAACTTCTCGACGAAGTACGGACGCTCGGGACGTGGTCCGACGAACGTCATGTCGCCACGCAGGATGTTCCAGAGCTGGGGCAGCTCGTCGAGAGAGGTCCGACGAAGAAAACGCCCGATCGGTCCGATTCGCGGGTCGTCGGCGACGGACCAGGTCGTCTCCGCCTCGTGCCGGTCCGCCGGACGCAGGGTGCGGAACTTGATGACGTGGAACCGTTTCCCGTACTGTCCGATCCGCTCCTGTCGGAACAGAACCCCGCGTCCCCCGTCGAGGAGGACCAGCAGCGCGCAGACCAGCAGCACCGGACTGAGCAGGACCAGCGCGACGGAGGCCAGGATCAGGTCGAAGGCGCGCTTCATCATCCAGCGTGGACCGGAGATCGTGGTGTGACGGATCTGCACGACCGGGATCGCGCCGATGTGGTCCGGCAGCCCGCCCGGCGCGTGCGAGCCCCACAGCCGCTGCACGGCCCACAGGTCGCACCTGGCACTGGCCGGGCGACGCAGCAGCTCCATCAGTTCGTACTCGGCGCAGTCCGGATCGGCGATGATCAGGACGTCCGTCTCGGTCGAGACGATCCGGTCCTCCAACTCCTCAAGCGTGCCGATCAGCGGAAGTACACCGGTACCCGACCGGTGGGACGCGTCGACGCACCCGACGAAGCGCAGGCCGTAGCGCGGGTAGCGACGGAGGAGCCGGGCCAGTTCGGCGGCGACCGCGCCCCCGCCGATGATGATGGCGTTGTGCTCCACCCAGCGCCGCTGCCGTGCCTGCACCACCAGGGTCCGGGTGAGGGCGCGCCCCGCGATCACCAGTCCGGCGGAGAGCGCGACGCCCCGCATGAAGCCGGCCATGTACTCCACGGAGTTGTGCCGCAGCGCCGCGATGATCGCCACGATCGCCGCCGAGGAGAGCAACCGCCCGCACAGGTTCGGCAGCTCGTCCAGGATGCTCATGTGCCGGCGTGCCCGATACAACCCGCCCGCGGCGAAGATCACCATGGTGAGCCCGGCGGTGAAGAGGACGCCCCGCCAGTGGCGGTCGCTGAGGGCGAGTGGTGCCAGCAACGCCGCCAGGTCCACCGGGGCCGTCACCATCCAGGCGCGAAGCCGTCGGGTCCGGGCTGAGGCGGCGGATCCCGCGTACGGCAGCACGGCCGTGGTGTCGAGACCGGACGGTCGGGTGGGGCGTACCGGGCCGGGTGTGCCGTACCCCGTCCGGGGTCGGGGGATCTCCGGCGGCGCGACCACATCGCCGGTCCCGACGGGCGCGTCCCCGACGTCAGACGTCAGCAGGCCGGCCGGCCCGCCGACCGGGCTGCCCGGCGTGTCCTGGTGTGCCGTCGTCCCGCTGGACATTCCCTGACCTCCCCGATGGCCTCGGTCGACACGAGCGTCGCAGGCTGCCAGCAGCATATGGGCGAGGCAGGCAGCCATCCGGTTCGCGCCGACGAGGCAGCACCCGCATCAGGACACCACGGACAGCCACCGCGAGCACCGCCGATGCGGCGCCGTACGAGTCGAGGCTACCGAGCGGTCGCCACCCGCGTACGGTCGGTGTCCCCGGCCGACGGGTGTCGTGGTCCGACCTCCGAGAACCGGATCGCGGCCGGACCAGGATGATGAATGAACTACTTCGCCACGCGGAGAATGTCGTCCACCGCGTCCCGGCGGACCGCGTCGTACAGTTCCTTGGCCTTCTCCGTGTCCGCCAACACCACGCTTTCCGAACCGATGCGGCCGGTCCCCTTCGACGGGCTGGTGAGGAAGGTGAGGTCGTGGCTGCGCAGGTGACGCAACTCCATTCCCAGGTCGAGCAGGGAGAGTGTCTTGTCCACCGAGACGGCGTCCGCGGATGCCCGGACGAAGGCGTTCAGCTTAGCGGGATTGGTGAGGGTGCCGCTGGAAACCGCCTTGTCCAAGATGGCGCGGATCACCTGCTGCTGGTGCCGGATCCGGGTGAAGTCACCGTCGCGGAAGGCGTACCGCTCCCGGGCGTAGTCGAGAGCCTGGGCGCCATCCATCACCTGCCTGCCCTTGGTGAACTCCCGGCGGCCGCCCGGCAGCAGCGAGTGGGTCGAGGTGAAGCTCTGCTCGACCGTGATCTCCACGCCGCCGAGCGCGTCGACGATCTCCTTGAAACCGGAGAAGTCGATGATCGCCACGTGGTCGATCCGGACCCCGGTGAACTTCTCCACGGTCTGCACCATCATCGGGACGCCGCCCCAGGCATACGCCGCGTTGATCTTGGCGTCCCGCCCGCCACGCTGGCCGTCCTTGCTCTTCGGCACGTGGACCCAGGTGTCGCGGGGAATCGAGATCAGTTGGGCGCTGGCCCGGTCCTTCGGCAGATGGGCGATGATGATGGTGTCGCTGCGCGATCCGTCGGTGTTCGCGGGGTCGCGGGTGTCGCTACCGAGAATCAGGATGTTCTTGGCGTCCTGCGCCACCTTGACCGGCCGTGATTCCTCCGGCACGTCCTCGAACGCGTCGACACGCTCGATGCTCGACTCCACGGATCGTACATAGAGAACCGCGGCCAACGTGCCACCACCGCCGAGCAGGGCCAGCACCAGCAACGTGACAAGCACGATCCGACGGGCTCGCCGACGTCGGGGCTTTTCGCCGGCGGTCGGCTCCGCCACGGAATCGGATTCGGTCTGTGTGGGGACCCCGGACGCCTCGACTTCGGTTTGGCCTGGCATAGCTCGATGCTACTGAGCGGAGCAACCGTGCGGCGGTCCGGTCCCCGCGCGCGGGGACACGCCGCCTGCCCGTGAGACGCGTGAATGGTCTGCGACGCCCGGGCCGACGACAGTAGGCGGCGGGCCGCCAACTGTCCTCCCGTGCCCCGATCAGAGCCGACCAGCCACCGCCCGGGCCAGTTCCGCCAGCGCGACACGTGTTTCCTCGGAATAGCTGAGCAGCGTCAACCGGATCGACACCCACGTCCCACCCTTGTGGACGAAGACCGTCCCCTCCTCGGCATAGGCCTCGTCGCCGACGCCGGGCAGCGGCCAGATCTCGTGCCCGAGCTCCCGCTCGATGTCGAGGTACTTCTTCGCCCCGTCGCCGACGAAGACCTCGACCTGCGCGGTCGGACCTGTCGGCGGAGCGGTCCAGGTGCAGGTGTCGCGGACCGGCACCGGATCCCGCAGCGACGTGCCGGCGAGCCGTTCCGCCTCCTCGTCGCTGATCAACGAGCACGGATCCACGGCCGTGGCCGACTCCGCCGTGGTCGACTCCGGGGTCGGCTCCGGGCCGGGCGCGCCGGCCGGCCCATCCCCGACGACCACCGGCGAGTCCGCGTCGAGAAGCCGGCCACAGCCGAGCGGGCCGGCGACGGCGAGCGCGGCCAGGACGGCCAGCGCCAGGCGGACGCGGCTCCGGGATTTGATGGTCATGAGTCCTGTTTCCTTCACCCTACGCACAGCGGCACGTTCGGCAGCGTCTGGGAGGCCCGGTGGACGGGCCAGAGCGTCTCGTTCTCCAGCTCGAACCTGAGCGGGCTCGGCAGTAGTTCCCTGAGGGCCGCCCAGGCGGTCGAGGAGATGGTCGTCCCGAACCCGGCGCCGACCTTCACGTTCAGGGTCGCGGAGACACACCGGGCCAGCGGCGCACCGAGAGCCGAACCGTTGGCGACCCCGAGGTCGATCACGAGCTTGGCGTACGGGCCGGCGAAGGCGGCCGGGACGCCGATCCCGAATCCGACCTTCACCTCGACCGCGAAGGCGAGGCCGCTCGGACCGGTCGAGACACCGCTGATGGAGTCCATGATGCTCGTGACCGTGCTCAGGGTCGGCTTCTGAAGCGTGCCGTCGACCAGGCCGAGACGCCCGCCGCCCAGGGCCCACTCGCCGGTCGCGGTCACCGTCGTGTTCCGGCCGCTCAACCCCGTCGTGATGATGAACTTCCACGTGGTGCTGTAGACGAGCGGCTCACCCGCGACCGGCAGGTTCATCTCGACGGGCACCTCGACGCGGACCTTCCGGTTGTCGTCGGCGCCGTTCGCGGCGCCGGCCGACACGTCGACGGAGATGCTCCGGATGCCCTCCAGCACGAACGTCGAACCCTTGCCGACGACACCGTTCGTGATCGACACATCGCTGCGGACCCGCAGGTTGGTTACGTTCAACGCGAAGTCGATGAACACCTTGAGGTCCTTCGTGGCGGCGTATCCGATCTTGAGGCCGAGCCTGCCCGGGGTGCGGTACGGCTGTGCCTCCCACTCGCCGACGGCGACCGTGACGTTCCGCTCCCGAGCCGCCGGCAACCGCCCGTCGGATGCCGGCGCGAGTCGGACCGGGTCCAGGACGAGCGTCTGCACGTCGTCGCCCGGATCCGGCTCCCCGCTCCCGGCCGGCCCCGGTCCGCCGGTCCGGTCGTCCGCCCCGGATCCGCCGGGGGCGTCGGGATTCCAGACCGCCGGGACGACGGCGCCACCGCCCGGAACCGAACCGACCGGGGTCGTGGCGTCCGCCGGCTTCCGCTCGCCGGTCGGGATGCTCACCGCACCGGGCAGCGCGGGGACCTCCTGGTAGACCAGCGACGCCTCGTCCAGCTCGCGGTCGGCGACGAAGCGGGCGTGCCGGAAGACCTCCGTCAGGGTGACCGGGGCGAGGGTCACCGCGAGGTCGTCGCCGACCCGGCGGGTCTGCACCACCCGGCCGACCGCCCGGCTGGTGGCGTACATGATCCGGCCCGGTGCGAGTTCGTCCACGCCGTCGGCGTCGCCGTCGACGGTCCAGGTCAGCCCGTCCGCGCTGGCCGAGCGGATCACCTTCGGCCCGCCCTCGATGAGGACCACGTCCGGCTGGTACGTCACCGACCCGTCCCGGACCGGGCCGTATCCGTAGGTGCGTGCCGAGGTGTCACCGTGCCCGGAAGCACCACGACGAGGGTCGCCGACGGGCCGGAGCCCGCATCCCCCGACGCCGATCACGAGCAGCACCGCCACCAGGAACGACCCGCCCCGCCGCCCGGTGGACATCTCCTCGCTCCCTCTCCCCCGTGGTCGCACCACCGGCCCGCGGTGTCGCGGGCCGTCATCGGCCTGCTCCACGGGCCGCCGTCGGCGCCATCATGGTCGGCGGTGTTCAGGGGCGGTTCAGGAATCGTTCGCGTGGCTGGTCACCGCTGTCAGTCCCGCCGGAAACGCCGCCGGCTCGATGTCGAGTTCGCGCATCCGGTCGAGGTACTCGCGGTACCGGCGGGCGGCCTCGCCGTGCCGGCCGGCCGCCGACAACGCGCAGACGAGGCCGAGGTGGGCGGACTCGTCGTAGCCGTCCTCGGTGAGCAGCCGCAGGTACCACCCGACCGCGTCGTCCGGCCTCCCCGACCGCAGGCAGCGCCGGGCGAGGCGGCGGACCGTCTCCCGGTACAGCTCGGCCAGCGCGGTACGTGGGCGCTCGACCCAGTCCCCGGTGGCCTCGCCGTCGTCGCAGAAGTCGCCGGTGTAGAGCCCGACGACGGCCTCGAGCCGGGCGAGGATCTCGTCCCCGCCCGACGGCTCCGGGGTCTCCGGCCGCGGCACGCCGGACGACCGGACCTCCCGCCGCCTCGGCTCAGCCGATCGGGGACCGGGTGGGCGGGCGCTGTCCGCGGCGATGGCGGCGCGGGCGGCATCGTGGAACCGGACGGTGTCCAGCGCGACGTGGGTGGGGTCGATCCGCACCGTCGCCGGGTCGGTGCTCAGGTAGCGGTCTGCCGGGTGGCGCCGGTGTGGGTCCAGCACGGCGCGGACCGTCGAGATCAGGACCGACAGCCGGCGCAGCGCCACCTCCGCCGGCGCCTCGGGCCACAGCACCGCGGCGAGCGTCTCCCGGGCCAGCGGACGCCCGAGCTGACCGGCCAGCACCTTGACCAGCTCGCGGGCCTTCCGGGACTGCCATGCGGCCGCCGGCAGCGGTACGCCGGCCAGGCGGACCACGAACCGGCCGAGGGTCTGCACCGCGACCTCGGGAACCGGTGCCGGCCCGATCGCCGCCAGCGGCCCGGCGAGGTGCCAGGCCCCGTCGCGTACGCCGAGCCGGTACAGCCGGTCGGCGGCGAGGTCCTCGGCCAGGGGGTCACCGGCGAGACGCGCCTGGAGCAACGCGTTGGTGGCCAGCCCCACCTCGTTGCCGATGTCGGTCCAGATCGCCGCCGCCTCGACCAGCCCTGCCGGGGGGCGGCCGGGACGCCGCCCCCGACCCGGTCCGGCCCCCACCGTCCCGGGTTCCCCGTCCTCCGCCAGCGTGAGCAACTCGATTGCCTCGGCCAGCCCGGCGGAATCCCGACGGCGGCCCGCCTCGACTCGGGCCCTCCGCCCGTGTTCCCGCGCCGCCGCCCGGTCACCGGAGCAGAGGGCGACCCAGCCGGCGGCGAGTTCGGCGGTGGTGGCACCGCCGGCGCTGGGCAGGGTCAGTGCCTGGCGGGCATACTCCGCCGCGGCGTCCGGGGCGTCGGCGTACCGGGTCCGGGCCAGGCCGGCGCAGGCCTCCGCCAGGACCTGTGCGTTGCCGTCCGGTTCGGCCGTCGACCACGCCGCCTGGTATGCCGCCGCCGCCCGGCTGGGCGAACCGCAGACCATGTAAACCCGCGCGGTCAACAACAGTCCGAGGGCCGCCAGCGGCGAGCCGGCGCGCTGCCACAGGGTGAGCGCCGCGTCCGCGTCGGAACGGGCCGGCCCGAGCTGGCCGAGCCCCAGCCACGCCTCGGCCCGGTTGTGCAGCGCGAGCGCGAGCAGCAACCGCTCGTCGGCCTGTTCGGCGAGCCGGATCGCCGTGCCGAGTTCCTCGGTGGCCGCGCGGTACCGACCCTCCTCGACCAGCCGGGAGCCGATGTTGGTCCGGATCCGCAGCTGCTGGACGACGTCGCCGGCGCGCACGGCGGCAGCCAGCGCCAGGGCGTACGCGTGTTCGTTGCCGGCCCGGTCACCCTCGCTGAACGCGACCAGTGCCCGCGCGACGTACGCCGCCGCGAGTGCGGCGTCGTCTCCGCACTGCTCGGCACTCTCGACGGCTTCGTCGGCGAGTCGGCGGCTACCCTCCCGGTCGCCCCGGGCCCACCGCGCCGCCGCCCACCCGGCCAGCACCTGGGCGCGGTCGGCCCGGGTTGGCGCGGGCCATCCACCGAGCGCCGCCCCCGGATCCAGGGCGGCCCGTGCGAACAGCGCCTCCGCGTCGTCGAACTCCCCCCGCCGGTGCAGGACCGCGCCGAGCCGCCAGCACAGCGCCGCGGGCAGGGAGGTCTGTGCCGGTACGGCCGCCAGGTACCGCCGCGCCTCGTCGGGCCGGTTGTCCCGCAGCGCGGAGCCGGCCAGGACCAGGTCGACCTCGGCGATGCCGTACGGCTTCCCGGACAGGACCCGGACGGCCCGCAGCGGGGCCTCGCGCGTGACCGGTCGGTCCGGTGGGACGAGGCACCGCAGCGCCCACCGCGCGAGCGGAGCCAGTCGGTCCAGGAGGTCGGCCCCGCACCGCCGGACCGCCGCCAGTGCCGCGACCGCCGTCGTCTCGCGTTCGGTGAGCGCGGCGCGTTCGGCTGTTCCGAGTCCCGACAACAGCTCCGCGACCCGGTCGCGGTTGCCGTCCGGGCAGGCGGCCCGCACCGGGCCGCGGTCGGGTCCGGCGCCGAGTCGGGCGGCGGCGACCACCACGGCGGGCCACCCGCCACATTCGACGACGATCCGCTGGACGAGGGGGTCGGCCGCGGCGGGGCCGGCCGCCCCCAGCAGCCGGCGCGTCTCGGCCGGGGTGAAGGCCAGCTCCCGCGGCCCGAGCTCCCCGAGCCGGCCGGTGGAACGCAACGACCCGAGCGGAAACGGGACCGGCTCCCGGCTGGCGAGCACCATGACGGTGTCCGCGGGAAGTCGGCAGACGAGCGACGCGAGCAGGTCGGCCGCCGGCCCGGCGCCCAGGACCTGCACGTCGTCCAGGACGAGCCGGACGGGTCTGTCGGCGGCCGACGCCAACGCGTCCCGAAGCCGGTCGGCCAGCGCCTCGGGCGCCCCCGCGGAGACCTCGATACCGGCTGTTGGAAGGCCGACCGCGCCCAGTGCCGCGGAGAGCGCGGCGCAGAGCACCCGCGGGTCGCGGTCGGCGGGACACAGTGTGTGCCAGGCGGCGTGCCGCCGGGTCGCCCACTCGCGCAGCACCGTCGTCTTGCCCGCGCCCCCGGGTGCGACGACGGTCACCAGCCTGCGGCGGGCGAGCTGGTCGAGCCGCCTGAGCAGCCTCGGCCTGCCGCAGACCAGCAGGCCGGGCCGCAGGTCACCACCCGGTGTCCACTCTCCACCACCGGTGGCCACGGCACCAGGATATCGCCGGGGGCCAGCGACGATCATGACGCGTCCGGCGGCGCCGTTCCCGGTCGACCGGTTCGCGGCCCGACCGGCCCGCGGGCCCGACGGGCGCGGACCAGCCCGCCGGCGCGGACCGAGCGCAACGTCACCGGGCCACCCGGACGGAGAGGCGACCCACCGCGGCGGGCGCGGTCACTGTGCGGAAACGGTCTCCTCGGCCGGCAGGGTGTCCATGAAGGAGCTGACCGAGAAGACCGCCCGCCCGGCCCCGGGCGGGCCGTAGCCGGGCGGGCTGGTCAGCCCGTTCGCCTCCATCGTCGCCCGGTAGACCTCCAGCAGCCGGATGTGGTACTCCAGCGGCGCGCCCTCGGGGTTCGTCCGGCCCAGCGGGGTGGTCGGCTCCGGGCACCAGGTGGTGAACCGCGGGGTGATCCCCCGGGACATGAAGAACTGCAGTCCCTCGGCGGTGGACGCGATCGCCTCGTCGACCGTACGGAACCCGAATGGCTCGGCCATCTCGATCCCGGCGACGAAGTTCGGGATCACGTTGCGCGGACCGAAGATCTCGGCGGAGTCGAGGATCCGCCGGTGCCACTCCTCACGCCCGACGTACCGCTCCTTCCCCGGGCAGTAGAGCGCGAAGAGCCGCTTGTCCCACACCTCGTAGTTCGGGTGGTAGATCCGGATCCCGTAGTCGTGGAACCGCTGCACGTCGGCCTTGGGCAGTGCCTGGGCGACCACCTTGCCGATCCACCGGCCCGGGAACCGCTCCTCGATCGCCTTGGCGTACCGGCCGTAGAAGTCGGCCTCGGCGAGCCCGTCGACCTTCGAGGTGATGCTGCCCCCGGTGAGCGTGTAGGCCTGCGAGGCGCCGGCGGTGTCGTACCGGTCGATGATCTCCATCGCCTCGAGAACCTCGGCCACCGGCTTCACCCCGGTGTACGGCCGCCCGGCCGCCTTGTGCTGGCGCCAGTTGTGGTTGATGTCGCAGTACTGGCACTCCTCCTTGGCGCCGAAGTACTGGCAGACCCGGAAGACGGTGAGGTAGATCAGGTAGCCCCACTGGATGGTCGGGGCGACCTCCATGACCGACTTGCCGTTGGCCAGCGTGTGCCGGTAGTACTCCGGCATCGGCGGCAGTCCGACGTCGGCGATCGGCCGGCCCTCCAGGTGCAGCCGCAGGACGCCGTCGCCGCTGTCCTGCACCCGGTACGGCGAATCCGGATTGACCCGGACCGAGACGACGGTACGGCGCAGCTCGTACGGGCCGCCGGTGAGGACGATCTCCTCCGGCGGCCGGCGCAGCGCCGCCGTACCCAACTCGGGAAGGGTCCGGTGGTCGAAGGAGAAGATGAAGTACGACTTCGGCTTGACCTCGCCGTCCTCGTTGTCGGTCAGTGCCGAGTCGTCGAACGCCACCCCGCCGCGGAGCAGGTCCTCCTTGATGACCGCCTCGCGAGGGATGTGCGGAAAGCGCCCCATAAGGTCCTCGATGAGATCAGTGCGGGTCTGCACGCGCTTCCTCCGGTCCGCTGTGACGCTGTCGGGGCTCCCTCGGCTCCGCCGTCACCATGACAGAACGGCGCGGTGGGCCGGCGGGCACCGGTACCCGGTGTGCCGCCGACCACGCTACCCCGCGTCCTCCGCGCGGGTGTCGGTGGATCACCCGGTGGGTCCCGTCCCGGGCCGCCCCCGCCCCGGACCGCCCGGTCACCGTGCCCCTGGTCCGGTCGCCGCCCTGGTCAGGACAGCAGCAGGTGCTTCTGGACCTTTCCCATGGCGTTGCGCGGCAGCGCGTCGACCAGGTGTACCCGGCGGGGCCGCTTGTGCCAGGAGAGACCGGTGGCGACGAAGTCGATCAGCTCCTGCGGGGTCACACCGTCGCCGACGACGTACGCCACGATCTCCTGGCCAAGGTCGGGGTGGGGGGCGCCGACGACCGCCGCCTCCCGGACCCCGGGATGGCGCAGCAGCATGTTCTCGACCTCCCCGGCACCGATGCGGAAGCCCCCGCTCTTGATCAGGTCGGTGCTGGCCCGGCCGACGATGCGGTGTTGTCCGTCCGGGCCGATGGTCGCCACGTCCCCCGTGCGGAACCAGCCGTCCGGGGTGTACGCGGCCGCGGTCGCCTCCGGCTGGCCCCGGTAGCCGGCGAACAGCGTCGGCCCCCGTACCTGCAGCTCACCGACGCTCTCGCCGTCCGCGGGCACGGGCCCGCCCGCCTCGTCGACGAGCCGGGTGGCGACGCCGCGCAGCGGCAGGCCCACGTGTCCCGGACGGCGTTCCCCGTCGGCCCGGGTACTGACCGTGATGAGGGTCTCGGTCATGCCGTACCGCTCGATCGGCCGGTGTCCGGTCAGCTCGGACAGCCGTGTGAAGACGGGCACCGGCAGCGGCGCGCTCCCGGAGACCAGCAGCCGGGCGGAGCTCAGGGCGCGGGCCGCCGCGGGGTCGGCCGCGATCCGGGACCAGACCGTGGGCACACCGAACAGCAGCGTGCCGCCGGCCGCGGCGTACCGGTCCGGATGCGGTCGGCCGGTGTGCACCAGCCGGCACCCGATCCGCAGCGCGCCCAGGACGCCGAGCACCAGCCCGTGTACGTGGTACAGCGGCAGCCCGTGCACCAGGACGTCGTCCGGGCTCCAGGCCCACGCCTCCGCGAGGGCGTCCAGGTCGGACGCGATCGCGTCCCTGGTGAGCAGGACGCCCTTCGGTGCCCCGGTGGTGCCGCTGGTGTAGAGGATCAGTGCCGGCGCCGTGCCGGCGGGTTCGCCGAGACGGGCGTCGGGCGCGGGCGGGGCCGCCCTGATCGGCTCGACCGGCACCGGGACCGGGTGCGCCGGCGCGGTCTCGGCCAGCAGCAGCGCCGCCCCGGAGTCGGTGAGGATGTGGCGCAGCTCGACCGGTCCGGCGTCGGCCGGCACCGGCACCACCGGTACCCCGGCCAGCAGGCCGCCGACCACCGCGGTCACCGTCGACAGCGACGCGGTGGCGAGTACGGCGACCGCAGGGGCACCAGCGATCCGGGCCGCGACCGCCTCGGCGGCGTCCCGCACCTGTGTCCAGGAGGCCGCCTCGTCCCCGACCCGGACCGCGTCCGCGCGGTCCGGGAGCCCGCCGCCCAGTGCCGGCAGTAGCATGAGCCCTCCCGATCGGCGATTCTCGCCCCGTTCCGTCCCGAAAAGCATCCCGCCGCCCGGCCCTCGGTGGGGTGGGGCGTCGCCCGTACCGAGTCTGCCCGAGGCGGCCCGGTACCCGCACCGGCGCCCGCGCGGGCCTCGCCGCCGCGTCGCCGCCGGATGCCGCGGTCCGCGGGATCCGTTCGTGGACCCCGTCCCGAGGGGTCAGAGTCGGGTGCGTACCCATTCGGCGAGGGCGCGGGCGCAGTCGTCGACCGACTCCCGCCAGGTCCGCGCCGCACCGTCTCCGGCGTCGTCACTGACCTGCTTGACCAGACGGACCGGCACCCCGAACATCCGTGCCGTCGACGCCACCGCGTACCCCTCCATGTCGACCAGCTCAGCCCGGGCGGCAAGCCGGGCCCGAGCCGTCGCCTCGGCGACGAACTGGTCGCCGGTGGCCAGCACCGGACCGTCGCCGCCCAGCGTCAGCGGCGCCCCGACGGTCAGGCCGGTCAACTCCCGGAGCAGGTCGGTGTCCAGGTCGTGCTGGATGACCCGGCTCACCTCGTAGGTCCCGGTCAGGCCCGGTCGCAGGGCTCCGGCGGTCCCGAGGTTGACCACGACCGACGGCAGGGGTCCCCGGGCCAGCGTCGCCGCGAGTGCGCTCGCGGCGTTGACCTTCCCCATGCCGGTGATCAGTATCGGCAGGCTCCCGTCGAGATGGGCCGCCTCCTCGGCGAGCGCGACGACGAGCAGGGGCCGGTCCGGTGCGAGCACTCCCTGGAGATCCACAGGTGGATGGTAGCCAGCGCCTCGCCGCGGTCGGTGTCGCCGCCGGTCGATGCCCCGGCGACGGCGCGTTCGCGCTCGCCGGGGGTCGGTGTTCCCTGCCGCCGGTCGGCGCGCCGGGTGGCCTGGGGGTCATGCCTCGCCGACGATCGGGGCGAGGTAGCCGCGGAGCACCTTCTTCAGCTCGCGTACCTCGGCCGCCCGCTCGACGTCGGTCGGCGCGGCCGTGATCAGCGGCGTCATGGCCTGGAAGATCTGGATCAGCACCCGGGCGCTGCGGGTCCGCTCGGCGGCGGACAGTGCCGGCGCACGGGCGGCGAGGACCGCCTCGACCCGACCGAGCAGCGCGGCCTGGATCGGCTGGGCCGCCCGAGCCAGGCCGGCCGGCATGTCCGGGCGGGCGAAGAGCGCCTTGAAGCCGGGGTTGGCGACGTTGAAGGCCACGATCGGGTCGACCACCCGGTCGATCAGGACGTCGAGGTCGACCGCGACGAGGTCGGTGGACTCGAACGCCGCCCGGTGCGCCGCCGCCAGGTCGGTGACGAACCGGTCGGCGAGGCCCTGGGCGATGGCCTCCTTGTTCGGAAAGAACTGGTAGAGCGATCCGGGTGAGATGCCGGCCTCGGCGGCGATGGCGTTCGTGGTGGCCTTCTCGTAGCCGATCCGGGCGAACACCCGGGCGGCGGCGTCCAGGATCTGGGCCATCCGCCGCTCGCCCCGCGCCTGCCGACGGGTCCGCTGAGCCGGTTCGTCGGGCACGTTCCACCCTCCCTGGCAAACACGAGCTTTTGCTCGTATTCTTGCCGCCGTCGAAACACGAGTCCTCGCTCGTAAACTACACCGTGCCTGGGGGGTCGATGCTCGCGCACGTCGTCACACGCCGACCGGGATGGGTCGTCACCGTCGGTCTGCTGATCACCCTGCTCGCCGGCCTCGTCGGTGCCGGCACCATCGGTGCGCTCTCGCTCAACCGGTTCGAGGCGCCGGGGTCGGAGTCGCTGCGCGCCCGCGACATCCTGGCCCGCCAGTTCCACACCGGACCACCGAACGTGGCGCTCCTGGTCACCGCGGTACGGGGCACGGTGGACGGTGCCGAGGTGGCCGCGGCCGGGACCGCGCTCACCCGCGAACTGGCCGCGGTGCCCGGCGTCGGCGACGCCTGGTCCTACTGGGACCGGGGTGGCCCGGCCAGCCTGCGCAGCGAGGACGGTCGGCAGGCGCTGGTGCTGGCCTGGGTACCGGGCGACGCCAACCACGTACGCCGGGAGGTCCTGCCCGACCTGGTGTCCCGGTTCAGCCGTACCGACACCGTGGTCAGCGTCCGGGTCGGCGGCAGCGACGAGGTCTTCCGGAACGTCATGGAGCAGGCCCGTCGCGACTTCGTCCGGGCTGAACTCGTCGTCGTCCCCCTGGTGCTGCTCCTGCTCTGGTGGGTGTACCGGCGACTCACCGCCGCGTTGGTCACCCTGGGCGTCGGTGTCTTCGCCGTCCTCGGCTCGCTGGCCGTCCTGCGCGGCGTGGTCGCCGTCACCGACGTCTCCACCTTCGCCTCGAACGTCGTGCTCGTGCTCGGGATCGGGCTCGGCGTCGACTACGGGCTCTTCGTCATCTTCCGGTTCCGTGAGGAACTGCGGCGGGGCCGGCCGGTGCCGGACGCGGTTCACCAGACCCTCCGCCACGCGGGCCGGACGGTGGTGTTCAGCGGTGTCACCGTCGCGGCCGGGTTGGCGGTCCTGTTCGCCTTCCCGTTCCCGTTCCTGAACTCCTTCGCCTACGCCGGCATCGCCGTGGTGCTCACCGCCGTCGTCGGCGCGACCGTGCTGCTGCCGGCCGCCCTGGCGCTACTCGGCCACCGGGTCGCCCGGCCCGGGTCGGTCCCGCCCGCGAGCGAGAATCTCTGGTACGCCACCACCGCCCGGGTCATGCGCCGCCCGCTCCTGTTCGGTGGCGCGGCGCTGGCGATCCTGCTGCTGCTCGGCTCCCCCTTCCTCGCGGTACGGTTCGGGCTCCCCGACGACCGGGTGCTGCCCTCCTCGGCCCCGGTCCGCCAGATGTACGACGAGATCCGCGCCGGGTTCTCGGCCGAGGAGTCCGACGCGATCCAGATCGTGGCACCGGACGGCGACGCGACCCGGGTCGCTCCGTACGCCGCCGCGCTGTCCCGGATCGCCGGCGTGGTCCGGGTCGACTCCGCGGCCGGCTCGTACGTCGCCGGTCGGCCCGTACCGGCGCCGACCGGCCTCGACCTCGGCGGGAACGGGACCTGGCTGTCGGTCGTGCCCTCCGCACAGCGGCTGGCGGACGACCCGATCGGACTGGTCGAGGAGGTCCGGGCGGTACCGGCCCCCTTCGACGTGCTGGTCGGGGGATACCCCGCCGAACTGGCCGACTACCGCGCCGGGGTCACCGCCCGGCTGCCGCTGGTCGCCGGCCTCATCGTGCTGGTGACCCTCGTGGTGCTGTTCCTGATGACCGGCAGCGTGGTGGCCCCGCTGAAGGCGTCGGTGCTGAACATGCTGAGCCTGACGGTCATGTTCGGCGTCCTGGTCTTCGTCTTCCAGCAGGGCAACCTCGCCGGGCTGCTCGGCTTCACCCCCACCGGCACGATCGAGCCGAGCATCCCGATCCTCATGTTCTGCGTCGCCTACGGGTTGTCGATGGACTACGAGGTGTTCCTGCTCGCCAGGATCAAGGAGGAGTACGACCGCACCGGCGACCCCACCGGATCGGTGCCGCGCGGCATCGCCCGCAGCGCTCCCCTGGTCACCGCGGCCGCCGTCATCCTCGCGGCCTCGTTCGCCACCTACGCCACCGGACGGGTGGTCTTCCTCCAGCAGCTCGGCATCGGGACGGCACTGGCCATCGTCGTGGACGCGACCCTGATCCGTGGGGTGCTGGTGCCGGCGTTCATGCGGCTGGCGGGCCACGCCAACTGGTGGGCACCGGGGCCGCTGCGACGGCTGCACCGGCGGATCGGCCTCGCCGAACACGTCCCGGCGCGGTCCGCCCCCAGCCCGGCGGGGCGGGTGCCGGAGCCGGAGAGGGTGCCGTGACGACGGGGCCGCCGCGGGCGGGGCGGACTGGAAACCCTTCCTATCCCCGGCGGGGTGGACCAACGGAACCCGGTGGGGCGGCTGTCCCGGATCCGTGGCTGTGTTCTCGGACTCGTCCTCGGCGACGCGCTGGGGGCGACCCGCGGAACGGTTCCGGCGAGCGGAACCCTGCCGGCGACGAGCGCCGGCCAACTCGCCTGCTTCACCGTCGAGGGCCTCATCCGGGCCAGCGTGCGGAGCCACCACAAGGGCATCTGCCATCCGCCCAGCGTGGTCTGGCACGCCTACCACCGCTGGGCGGCGCTGCGGGGCGTGCCCGGCGTCCGACGCTGGCAGGACGACGGTTGGCCGGACGGCTGGCTCGCCCGGGTTCCCGTGCTCGGCGCGGGACGCGGCCCGGCACCGGCCACGGTGGCGGCGCTGCGGGACGGCCGGCAGGGCAGCGTCGACGACCCGGTCGGCAGCAGTGTCGGGGCACACGGACTGACCCGTAGCCTGCCGGCGGCGCTCTGCCCCGACTGGGGACCGGCGCCGGGCCGCCTCGCCGCCGAGGTGGCGGCGTTGACCCACGGACCGGAGGCGATCGAGGCGGCCGAAATCGCCGCCGCGACCGTCCACCGTCTCGACCGCTGCGGCGACGTCGCCACGGCGGTGGACCACGTGCTCGCCGAGCGACCGACGAGGCCGGCGTCGGCGGTTGCCGGGGCGCCGCGGGACGCGCTGACGGCGGCGCGGGCCCGCCCGGGTCAGCACGCGAACTGGTGGATCGCCCCGGACGAGCGGGCGGTGTCCGCGCTGGCCGGAGCCGTCTACGTGATCGCCCCCATGCCGGGGCGGCACCGGGTCACCGAGGCGCTGCTGTTCGCCGCCGGGGCTGGCGACGGCGGCCACACCGCCACGGTGACCGGCGCCCTCGTCGGTGCCGCGTACGGCGTCGACGCCCTTCCGGTCGGTCTGCTCTCCCGGTTGGAGCTGGCCTGGGTCGCCGACACCCTGGCCCGGGACCTGGCTGCCGAGTGGCTCGGCGGACCACCGGGCTGCGGGTGCGCGGCCGGGGAGGCGTCACACCGGTGGGACCGCTACCCGGGTTGGTGACCGCCGGCACCGACCGGCCGGCCGTCGACCCGATCCTCACGCCGCCCCTCGCGGTCCGTCGCGTGCCCGGCAGCGCTCCGTCGCGACGCGTCACCCCCGCCCGGCGCGGAACGCCGCACGTTCACCGCGCGAACCGGTGACCACCGTGCGCGCCCGCCGTCGCCGGGTATTCAATTGATAGATCTACATCTATCTGTAGGAAGGGGTGACCAATGAGGCCGACCCTACGTCGATCCGCCGGGCTCCTGGCGGCGACGCTGCTGGCGGCGCTGGCCGCCGTCACGTACACCGCCACCCGGGTGGAGGCGGCCACGGCGGTCCGGGTCATGCCACTCGGCGACTCGATCACCGACGGCTTCAACGTCCCCGGTGGCTACCGGATCGACCTGTGGCAGAAGGTGGTGGCCGACGGCTACACGATCGACTTCGTCGGCTCCCAGGCCAACGGCCCGGCCAGCCTCGGCGACCGGGACCACGAGGGCCACTCCGGCTGGCGGATCGACCAGATCGACGCCAACATCGTCGGCTGGCTGAACACCTACCGGCCCAAGACGATCCTGCTGCACATCGGTACCAACGACATCACCCAGAACCGCGACCTGCCGAACGCTCCGAACCGACTGGCCGCGCTGATCGACCGGATCACCACGACGGCGCCGGAGGCCAAACTCTTCGTGGCCACCATCATCCCGATACCGTTCGCGGACGCCCAGGTACGGAGTTTCAACGCGGCGATACCGCAGATCGTGCGCACCCGGGCCGCCGCCGGCCGACAGGTGTACCTGGTCGACATGTACTCCGCCCTCACCGCCGCGGACCTGGCCGACGGCGTCCATCCGAACGCGACCGGCTACAGCAAGATGGCCGCGACCTGGTACGACGCCCTCCGGGCCGTGCCGGGGAGCCTGACCGAGGAACCCTCGCCGGGCCCGACGAGTACCCTCCCGACCACGCCACCGACCTGGGGTCCCACGGACCCGCCACCGACCACGCCGACCACGCAACCGCCCGGCGGCTGCACCGCCACGGTGTCGGTGAACGCCTGGCCCGGTGGCTTCGTCGCCACCGTGCGGGTGACCGCCGGTCCGTCCGGAACCACCGGGTGGGCCGTCGACCTGACCCTGCCCACCGGGGCGACGATCACGAACGTCTGGAACGCCAGCCCCAGCGGAAACTCCGGCGCCGTCCGCTTCACGAACGTGAGCTACAACGGCCAGCTCGCCGCCGGACAGTCGACGGAGTTCGGCTTCCAGGCCGTCGGCACCGACGCCGGCATGACACCGACCTGCGCCGCCACCTGACACCGGCCGGCCCCACCGGCCGGTCGCCGGCGACCGGCCGGTGGGGTGTCGGCGGGATGCGGGCCCAACGCGGCGGTCCGACTCCGGGACGACCCGGGCCCGCCGCCAGCCGGCCACCCGTCGGCGTCCCCGGTCACGGGGTCGCCGGCAGCCGCTGCATCAGGGCGACGTAGCCGTCCTCCAGGGACGGCGCCGCCGGCCGGGCGTCCGGGCCGGGCGGGACCGGGCTGACCACCCGGTAGTGGGTGCCGTCGGCGCGGCTCACCGCCGAGACCACGACCCCGGCCGGCGGCGGTGCACCGGCCGGGGCCAGCACCTCCCAGGTGGCGCCCTCGCCGACCCGGACCAGGTCGGCGACCGTACCGGTGTAGACGACCCGGCCGGCGGCCATCACCGCCGCGTGCTGGCAGGTCTGTGCCACGTCCTCGACGATGTGCGTGCTGAGCAGCACGGTACGGTGCCCGGCCAGCCCGGCCAGCAGGGTCCGGAACCGGACCCGTTCCTGCGGGTCGAGGCCGGCGGTCGGCTCGTCGACGATGATCAGTGCGGGGTCGCCGAGCAGCGCCTGGGCGATCCCGACCCGCCGCCGCATCCCACCGGAGAAGCCCTTCATCCGCCGACCGGCCACCCCGGTCAGGTCGACGAGTTCCAGCAACTCGTCGACCTGGGCCCGGCGGGCCCGCGTGTCGTCCAGCCCCTTGAGCAGGCCGACGTAGTCGAGGAACTCGCGGGGCGTCAGGTCGGGGTAGAGCCCCAGGTCCTGCGGCAGGTAGCCGAGCCGCCGCTGGACGGCGATCCGGCCGGCACCGGTGGCCAGGTCGTGGCCACCGACCCGGACCTGGCCCGCGGTCGGTGGCAGGACGCCGGCCAGGATGCGCATCAGGGTGGTCTTGCCGGCTCCGTTGGCGCCGAGCAGCCCGTACATGCCGCCGGGAATGGTGAGGTCGACCGAGTGCAGTGCGGTGACCCTGCCGAACCGCCGGCTCAGCCGGGTGATCTGGATGTCCATGTCGCAACCTTTCGAGTTCGGGGTCACGCGGTACGGCGACGGGAGCGGACGACTCCGGTCAGCAGCAGCGGCAGCAGCCCGCCGAGCAGGAGCAGCAGCACGCTGGTCAGGGCGCTCGCCGCGCTCGGCTCCGGCCGCAGGAACGACAGCCAGCCGGGCACCCCGGCGTACAGGGCCCGCTCGCCCAGCAGCCAACTCGCCGGGTAGTCGCCGACCGGGGTCAGCAGCGTGCCGGTCAGCGACGGCAGGAACTCCGGGCTGAGCATGTTGCCCCAGAACCAGTAGCCGACGAAGAGCACCCGGAACAGGGGTGACGAGAGCACCAGCGGGCACGCCAGGGCGAAACCGGCCACGAAGGCCAGCCCGGGCAGCATCACCACGACGAACGCCAGCACCGCCCAGCCGAGCAGCCGCGGGTCGCCCCGGTGCAGGCTCTCGTACCCACCGGCGGCGAGCATCAGCAGCAGCACCGGCGTCGCACTGGCGGCGAGCCCGCCGAGGTACTTCCCGGCCAACAGGCACCCCTGCCCCACCGGCAGGCTCTCCAGCAGCGCGGCGGTACGGAGTCTCTGGTCTCGGACCAGCCGGTCGGCGAGCACCATGCCGCAGCCGAGCGGCGCCATGATGCCGAGGAGCAACGCCCACCCGGCCATCACCTCGCCGGCCGAGGCCGTGTCCGGCAGGTGGGCCGGACCCCGGTCCCCCTGCGTGACGGCGAGCAGGCCGCACAGCAGGGTCACCGCCAGCCAGAGCGACCACCTGCGGATCTGCATCCGGAACTCGTACCGGACCACGGCCAGCAGCGCGGAGGTCCCCCTCATCTCTCCTCCTCGGTCAGCAACAGGTGGGGACGGTGCAGCAGCGCCGCGACCGCCCCGACGGCCACCAGTCCGAGGGCGGTCAACGTCAGACGGTTGGGCCACCAGTCCTCGACGCCGAACCAGACGGTGGTGAACAGGAAGAACGGTCGCGCCCGGGTCTCGGTGCCGAACCAGTCCGCGAAGAGCAGCTCCCCCAGCCAGATGCCGGCGACCACCGTGGTGGCCAACGCCGGGCCGCGCCCGAGCACGCCCACCAGCACCGCCAGTCCGGCGAGCCCGAGTGTCGGTGCCAGCCAGACCAGCGGAGCCGCCGGTGATCGTGGCCCGGTCCACCAGCCGGTCAGGCCGAGCGCGGCGGAGAACACCAGTGCGCCGAGCGTCCCGGCCAGCGCCAGCACGCCGAGCCGGCGGGCGAGGGTACCCGGGTACCTGGTCGGCAGCGACAGCTGCAGTTCGCGGCAGCCGTCCCGGGCCACGATGCTCACCGCCGTCATGGCCACGGCCAGCGGCAACAGAACCTCCAGTGCGGCCAGGAGCAGCCGGCCGACCTGCTGGCGCGGCGCGCCGCCGCCCGCCGCGACCAGGGCCACCACCACCCCGAGCAGCAGGGCGGTCACCGGGGCCGCCGCGGCCACCCATCCGGCCCGCCGAGCCTCGTACCACCACAGCGGCCGTCGACGGGAAGAAAACCATCTCACGTGTCTGGGTGGCCGGCGGCGGGCTTTCGGTTCACCCCGGCGGGGGTGACCGATCCCACACCGGGGCTCCGATCCCGACCCGACGGCTGGCCATCCCCCCGCCGCGGGGCAGGCGGGCGGGACGGCGGGGGACGCTACGGCCGCGCCGGCCGGCCCGGTAGGGACGGCAGGAGGGCCAGCGTGCCCGCCACCAGGACGACGGCGCCGGCCAGCACCGGGCCGCTGGTCCGCCACAGGGGTTCGACCAGGTCGGCGACGGTGTGGTCGAGGAGGGCGGGGCCGGCCAGCACCCGCACCCCCCACAGCGCCAACGCGGCCCCGACCCCACCCGCCGGCCGCCACAGCACCGACACCGTGAAGCTGAGCGCGGAGAGCAGCACCATCGGACCGAGCCAGGCGGCGAAGAGCCGGAGTGGGTCACCGAGGTCGGCCCAGGCCAGCCCGAGGGAGGCGAGCGACGCCGCCCCGAAGATCGCCCCGAGCACCAGGGTGAGCCGGGCCAGCAGTACCCGGCGCATCCCGGTGGGGCTGGCCGCCACCAGTTCGGCGGCCGGGTCGGCGCCGCCGCCGCACGCGCCGGCGACCGACAGCGCCGCGACCAGCGGTACGACCATGGCCAGCACCGCCCCGGAGTGGCCCGGTCGCGCCCAGGCGGCGCACGCGGTACCGACGGCGAGCACCGCCCCGGCAACCGGCCAGACCCGACGGTCGACCAGCCGCCACTGCCGGACGAGGATCCGTACCGCCCGTGCACCGGCGGCGCTGCCCGGGGTCGCCGCGTACCGGGGTACGGTCAGCCGTGCGACCCGCCCGGTCGACACGAGCTCGCCCGCGGCCGAGAGTCGGGCCAGGACGGCGTCGAACAGCCCGGCAGGCGGCGCGGCGCCGGCACCGGCGCGCTGTCGCACCGCACCGGCCACCCGGCGCCAGGACGCGACCTCGGCGGCGCAGTCACGGCACCGCGCGACGTGCCGGGCGACCCGGTCGGCCGCCTCGTCGTCGGGCAGTGTTCCCGCGACGAAGGACGCCAACAGATCGCTGGGGTGTCTCATCCTCCCCTCCCCCCTGCCTCGACGCCGACCCGCCGCCGCGCCGTTCGCGCCGCCGGCGCACCCGCCGACGGTCGTGGCGTGCCGGGCGGTGGCGCAGAACCCCGCGCGCCCGGTGTGCTCGACCGGTCGGGCGTCCCGGCATCGTCGGCCGACAGCGCCCGGGCGAGGCTGGCCCGGGCGTGGAACAGCCGGCTCTTCACGGTGCCGACCGGGACACCGAGCACCTCGGCGATCTCGGCGTGGGACAACCCGGCGCCGAACGCGAGGTCGAGCACCTCCCGATGTGCCGGCGCCAACCCGGCCAGGGCGGCGGCGACCGCCCCGGCGTCGGCCCGGGCCAGCACCACCGCCTCCGGCCCGGGCCCGCCGTCCGGGAGGTCCGCCGCGGCCTCCACCGGCAGCGGCGACGGGCGGGAGACGGGAAGCCGGCGCAGCGCCTGCCGCCGGCAGATGCCGAACAACCAGGTCCGCACGGTCGAGCGCCCCTCGAACCCGGCGGCGCCCCGCCACAGCGCCAGGAGGGTGTCCTGGACCGCCTCCTCGGCACGTCCCCGGTCCGCGAGCAGCCCTTCGGCGTACGCCAGCAGCGCCCGGCCGTGCCGGGCGTACAGCGCTGCGAAGGCTTGCTGGTCACCGGTGGCGACCCGGTCCAGCAGCGGCCGGTCCTCGTCCATCCGTTACTGGGTGGTCCGGCGGGCCGCCGGGGTTCACCACCGGCGGCCGATTGTGCGACGGATCACACCCCGGTCGTCGTACGGAGGCGGCCGCGGTCAGCCGGTGACCAGCGCCACGAGCTGTCGTGCGGTGCCGTCGGCCGCGGCGGCGCCCCGCGGTGACCCGGCTCGGGTGCGGCGACCCGGTGGGGTGGACGCCCGGCGGTAGGCTGACCCCCGTGGATGCCTCGGAGTGGGACCGGCGCTACGCCAGCGTGGACCTGCTCTGGAGCGCGGAGCCCAACCGGTGGGTCGCCGCCGAGCTGGCGGAGCTGCCGCCGGGACGGGCGCTCGACCTCGCCGCCGGGGAGGGCCGCAACGCGATCTGGCTCGCCGGCCGAGGGTGGCACGTCACCGCCGTCGACTTCTCGGCGGTGGCGGTCGACAAGGGACGCGCCGCCGCCGAGGCGGCGCAGGTCACCGTGGACTGGCTGGTCGCCGACCTACTCGACTACCGCCCCGCCAGGGCCAGCGTCGACCTGGTGCTGGTGGCGTACCTGCACCTGCCGCCGGCCCAACTCCGCACGGTGCTGCGTCGGGGGGTGCGGGCACTGGCGCCCGGAGGCGTGCTGCTGGTGGTCGGGCACGACGTCCGCAACCTGGTCGACGGCACCGGTGGTCCGCAGGATCCCACCCTGCTGTACGACCCGGATGTCCTCGCGGCGGATCTGGTCGCCGCCGACGAGCGGTGGCCCGGACCTGGCGGGCCGCTACGGGTGGAACGCGCCGAGCGGGTACGGCGACCGGTGCCCGGCGCGCCACGGGACGCCGTCGACACCCTGGTCCGGGCCCGCCGGGCGGCGTCGTGACCCGGCTGCGGACCGTCGACGGCGCCGGGGCCCTCGCCCTGCGCGGTCCGCTGGTCGAGACGTACACGGCGGTCTTCTGCGCACCGCCGTGGAACGAGTCCCCGGACCGGGCCGCCCGTTTCGCGGACCTGCTGGTCGACTGGGTCCACCAACCCGGCTTCCGGCTCGTCCTCGCCGGCGACGACGACGCGCCCGCCGGCTTCGCGCTCGGCCTGTCGACTCCGGAGCCCTTCCCCAGCACCCGCGCCTACGGCCAGGTACGCCGACTCCTCGGCCCGGCCGTCGAGACGCTCTGCGGTTGGCTGGAGGTCGCCGAACTGGCCGTACGCCCGCAGGCGCGCCGTGCCGGACTCGGGCGTGCGCTGCTGGCCACACTCGTCGGCGACCGGCCGGCGTGGCTGCTCACCGTCCCGACGGTGGCCGGTACCACCGCGTTCTACGACACCGCCGGCTGGTCGCGGCGCGCCACCGGGTACGGGATCACCGTCTACACCAACCGGCCCCTCACCGACGCCGGGCAGGGCTGACCCGCGGCCGGGGGCGGCGGGCCGGGCGGGGCCGGGTGTCGACGGAAACCACTCACGGCCCGGTGCCGGCCACCCCGTCGGGTGCACCACCGGGCGTTCCGCCCGCCGCTACTCGCGTCGGGTGACGCCCGCGGACCGCATCCCGGTCTCCCGCTCCCACGCGTTGTCGCCGAGCTCGTCGAGCCCCGTGTCGTCGTCGGGGAAGGGACGGCGGGGCGGCGCCGGATCCGGAGGGGCGCCGGGCCCCGCCTCGGGAATCCGGCTCGGTTCGACCGTGCCGAAGCCGTGCCGCCCAGACGCCGGCGACCAGGGGACGACCTCCTCGCCGTCGGTCTGCTGCCCGACCGCGGCCGGGCCGGCCCGCCGCTCGGCGCGCCGGCCCGGCGGCAGTCCGGCCGGCTCGCTTCCCTCGTTCAGCGGGGAATCCTCGCCGGCTCCCCATGCCGGGTCCCGGTCCGCGGTGCCGCCGGTGACCCCCCACGGCTCGGCCGACTCCGGACCGCCCGTGCGCCCGGCCTCGTCGCCGCCACGCTTCGCAGGCCGCCTGCTCGCGCTCATCGCATCCACCTTCGCTGACGGATCCCTCGTCGCCGGGCCGGTGACGCCCGGTTGGTACGGGTATCCGTTTCCCCGCCGGGGCCACGGCATGCGCCCGAAGACCCGTCGGCCGCACGGGAGGGATCGGGAAAAGGGACGCCATGACCCGGTGGGGACGGACGGGCGTGGGAGGGACGGCACGTTCCGCCGGCGCGGAAACCGCCCGGGAACGGGCGCGACACCTAGTCGAGGTGTCGGACCGCGGGCCAGAGCTCGGCCCAGGACTGTCGCCGGTCCCGGCACACCACGATCGGCGTGCCCTGTTCCTCGTTGTCGACGCCGACGCCGTTGTCGAGCCGCCCGGCGAGCACACACGTGCCGAAGAACCGGGCAAGCCGGGGCGGCTCGCCGACCCCGACGCCGACCAGCACCGTCGCCGACTCCGGTGGCGGCCCGTAGGACCCGAGCTCGTTGTGGCCACTGTAGATCGCGGGCAGCCGTGGGCCGCCGAGGCGGGTGAGGGCGCCCGCCTCCCCGTAGTTGGCGGTGAGCACCACGGCCCGGGCCCGGTCGGCGGCGGGCAGGGCGGCGTACGCCTCGACGACCTGGTCGACGTAGCGGGGCCAGCCGACGGAGTCGGCGGCGGTGATGTTGATCGCCGGGATCGGACTGTCGCCGAGCGTGCGGACCGGCAGCAGCGGTAGCGCCGTCACCGCGCTCACCACGGCGTTGAGCACGGCGGCCGTCGCCACCAGGCCGAGCCGGAGGCGGCGGGCACCCCGTCGGAGCCAGTCGGCGGTGACCACGCACCCGGCGGCGAAGAGCGCCCCGATCAGCCCGTACGGGTAGTACGGCTGGCCGCCGGCCACCACCACCAGCAGGCAGATCACCGGGTACGCGACCGCGACCGCCCGTACCGGTCGCCACTGTGGACGGCGCAGCAGTGCGACCAGGCCGGCGATCCAGACGGCGGCCAGTGGCGGACCGAGCAGGACGAGCTGGAACGGCACGAAGGTGCTCCGGGACTCGGCGCCCCGGTCCTCGGCGATCGCCCCGGCCATGTCGGCCTGTGGCAGGCCGTGGGTGAGCTGGTAGCCGAGGTTGGGCGCGCCGACGACCAGGGCGACCGCGACCCCGGCCCAGAGCCAGGGACCGAGCAGGACCCGCCGTGGCCCCGCGACGAGCAGCCCCAGGCCGAGTCCGATCAGGAGCAGCACGACGAGGAGCTTGTTGTAGAGGCCCACGCCCACCACCAGCCCGGCGACGAGCCACCACCGGGGCCGGTCGCGCAGCAGCGCCCGGGTGACGCAGAACAGGAGGGCGAGCCACACCACCAGATCCACGGTGGCGGTGAGAAGCACGTGGCCGAAGATCAGGGTCGTGGCGCCGGTGCCCAGACCGAACGCGGCCAGGGTCTGGGCCCGGGCCGTGCCGCCGAACTCCCGGGCCAGCAGGGCGGCGAGCAGCGTCGTCGCGACCACACAGAGGGTCGCCGGGATCCGCAGGCCCCACAACGAACCGCCGAAGAGCGTGTCGGCGAGCCGCGCCAGCGCCGGAGTGAGCGGCGGCTGGTCCTGGTAGCCCCAGGCCGGTCGGAGCATCAGGAAGTACAGCTCGTCGCGGTGGTATCCGTAACCGTTGCTGGTGGCCAGCAACAGCGCCCCGACCACGGTGGCGACGGCGCCCACCGGGCGCCAGGCCAGCGGCGGGAGTGGGACGGCAGACGTGGGGGCGGCCTCGTCGGAGGCGTCGGGGCGCGGGGCGGACGCACCACCCCGGGGCGCGGATCGGGTCGGCATGGCCTTCCTTTCGGGCGTGCCGTCGGCGACCGGCCGGGGTCGACCGCCGGCGCGTGGACAGTCGGATGCCGCTCGGGGCCGTCGTGACGCCCCGATCCGCAACACCTTTCCCGCATGGTCTGACGGCCAGGCGTGGCTGTCAACGCCCCGGCCCGCCACCGGCGCCGACGTCGCCGGTGGCGGGTGGGCCCACCTCCGCTGTCGTCACGGTCCGCCGAACTACCGCCCGAGCAGCCCGGCGACGGCGGCGGCTGTCGCGTCGTACCGCCCCACCAGGGCCGAGACGGCATCCGCCGCCCCGGCGCTGGCGATCCCGGATGTCCACCATCCGGCGGCGGCGCAGCCGAACAGCCCCGCCACCGCGTCGCTGGTGGCGGGATGGGCGAGCAGGAGCTCGACCAGTGGCCCCGTCCGTACCGCGGACGTGCCGTCCCCGGCCGGCTCCGGGGCGGCGTCGCCACCCGGGCCGTCGCCACCCGCTGCCGTCCAGGGCGGCGCCCAGGCGTCGAGGGTGGAAAGGCGGGCCGGAAAGGTTCGGCCGGCCTCCCGGACCAACACCGGCACCAGCTCCGCACCCTGACCGCGCAGCGTGGTGATGAGGGTGGGCAGCCACGGTAGCAGCACCGGGTCGGGCAGCCGGGCGAACGCCTTCGACATGGTCTCGACCACGAACCCCGCCAGGGTGGGGACCGGCTCCAGGGCCTGGACGAACCCGCTCAGGTACTGCGGGAACGCGGGTACGACGAGCGGGTTCGCCAGCAGGTCGTCGCAGCGCGCCCGCAGCTCGGCCGCCGGCAGCAGCCCGAGCTGTACCTGAGCCGCCCAGAGCAGGGCGACCTTGGCTGGCGCCGTCGGGTGCGACTGGCGCACCGCGATCTCCAACTGGGTCCGGTCGCAGCCGAGGGCGAGCGCGAGACTCTCCATGGAGAACAGGAAGCCGAGCATCGCGGCGACCTGGCGGACCCCGGTCTCCTCCTCGAGGAACGCGGTCGGCAGCAGGGTGCAGTAGTGGGCGTACCCGGCGGTGACGAACTCGTCGCACCAGGCCGGCAACTCCGGCTCGGCGGTCCGGTAGTAGGCCAGCAGGCGACGGATCCGACGCAGCACCTCGGGAGCGTCGTCGACGGTACGCTCGGTGGCCAGCAACTCCACGGCCCGCGCCCCGAGCTCGTCGACGAGCCGGCGGTTGCGCAGGAACAGGATCGCGTCCTCGACCGCGGCCAGCGCGGCCGCGGCGGTCGCGTCCGGGGCCCGCACCGCGCGGCGCAGCCGCTTCTCGAGTACCTGTTCGACGGTGACGCCCTCGTAGCCCAGCTCGATGATCGCGCGCTGGTGGCGACCGAGCCACAGATCCCAGCTCTCCTGAATGGAGCGCTCGCCCAACCGCCGCTCCCCCATGATCGGCCGCGCCACGTCCGGCAGCAGACGCCGCAGCACCCACAGCAGGTCGGAGCAGGGCGCCAGCTCCGGGTGGGCCGTCAGGTCCAGCAGGGCGCGTTGCACCGTCCGCTTCTCCAGGGGCAGGCCCAGCGGTGCCAGCCGGTCGAAGACGTCCCGGGCCAGCGGCGGCAACGCGTCGTAGCCGACCTGGCCGATCCGGTCACCGCCGAGCAGGATCTCGCAGAGCCGGCGGACGTCCCGGCGCCCCGGCACCACGTCCTTCTCGATGCAGGTCACCGCGGCGTCGGCGAAGTCGTACGGGGTGGGGCGGGCCCGGTTGCGCATCCCCGCCAGCAGGATCGACGTCTCGTAGATCGCGATCGCGTCGGCGGTGCTGGCCAGGTAACCGTTGCGGCGGGCCAGCCGGACGATGTCGACACACCAGCCGCGCAGCTCCGCCTCGTCCAGGCCGTCGAGCAGGGGCGGTCGGGACAGGAAGTCCGACAGCCGGTCACGGACCGGTTCCGCCACCGGGGTCCGCACCGGCTTCGCCGGCCGTTCGCGGCCGGACCTCTGGCCGGCCAGCCGGTACGGCCGCACGCCGCTGCGGCTCACCGCCTTGGCCCAGGTGGCCTGGGCGATCGAGACCGAACCGCGGGCGAGCCCGAACTGTGCCTCGATCGCCGAGTGGCTGGAGGGGATCAGCCCGTACAGCCATCGGGTGCCGGTCCGGGCCGGGATCTCCCAGTCCGGCGTCCCGGGTGCGGTGCCGAACTCCGGCACCGGGCTGGCCGCGTGGAAGGCGCCGCAGACGTACAGACACCGGGACCGGTCGACCCCGCTCGCGGCCAGGTGCTGCCGGATCCGCGTCCACATGTACCGCTCGCGGTCCTCGTCCCGGTCCGCACGCGCCTCGTCCCCGCGGCGCAGCCGCCGGAACAGGCTGCCGATCATCACCATGACCTGCCGGTAGGTCTCGTAGTCGGCGTTCGAGAGCGGCTGCTCGACGTACTGGTCCCACCACTCCGACCAGTGCCGCACCCGGCCGTGGTGCAGCAGGTACGCCTCGAGTTCGGCGAACCGGGGCCGCAGGTCGCCGATCTCGACGCCGACGGCGTCCCCGTGCAGCGCCGCCTCCTCCTCCGCCGGCGGGTCCTCCCCGTCGGCGGAGGGGTGGCCGTCCCCGGCGGTCGCCGGCCGCGTCGGCGCGTCGGCCTGCCACTGGAACACGTGGTCGGCCGAGCGGTCGACCAGCACCAGTTCCACACCCGGTGTGTCGAGCGCGTAGGCGATCGCCTGGTACTCCGCGGAGGCCTCGGAGATCGGTGCGACCAGGCTGAGCGGCCCCGAGCCCGGCGGGAAACCGTCGAGGTCGGAGGCGAACGCCTGCAGCGCCACCGGAAGACGGCAGTTGCGCAGCTCGTCCAGCAACGGTCGGAGGTCCTCACAGAGCTCGAGATAGATCACCTGGGGCTGCTTCTCGCGCAGCCGACGCGCCATGGCCAGCGCCGAGGCCGGCGAGTGGTGGCAGACGGGGAAGATCTCCAGTTCCTCGCCGAGCGCCCGGTCGACGTCGTCGACCATCCCGGTGAGGATGCCGGCGAGCCCGTCGGGGCCGTCGGCGAAGGCCGCGGCGGCCTCGCGCAACTGGCGACGCAACGGGGCGAACGGTGAGCGGGTGTCCGGGGCCGATCGGTGCGGGACCGGCTCCGGGTCCCGCACCACGTCGATGCTCGTCGTCATGACAGCGTGGCGAGCGCCCGCCGACCCCCCTCCAGGAACTCCGACCAGGCGCCGCCCTCGGACTTGCTGCGGGGTTCCACCACGCCGTGCCAGTACTTGTTGAGGATGGCGAGATCCTCCGGGCTGCGCCGGGCCAGCGACCCGACCAGCGAACCGGCCAGCGTCGCGGCCCGCAGCGTCCGGTCGCCGAAGAAGTGGCTGTGCAGGATGGCGTCCTCCAGCACCCCGATCTGCTCGGCGGTCGACAGTGACGACTCCAGCCTCTCGTCGTCGCTGGCGGCCGCGGCGGCGGCCGAGCGCAGGTCGGCGAAGCTCTGCAACAGGATGTCCAGCAGGGTCGGCGGCACGTCGAGTGTGATCCGGTGCCGACGCAGCAGCTCGGTGGTACGGAACCGGACGATCTCCGCCTCGCTGCGCCGGTTGGTCACCACCGGGATCCGGACGAAGTTGAACCGCCGCTTCAGCGCCGAGGAGAGATCGTTCACTCCCCGGTCACGGCTGTTCGCGGTGGCGATGATCGAGAAGCCGGGCTTGGCGAAGACGATGTTGTCGTCGTCGAGTTCGGGGATGGAGATGTACTTCTCGGAGAGGATGGAGATCAACGCGTCCTGGACGTCGCTGGTCGCCCGGGTCAGCTCCTCGAAGCGGCCGATCACCCCACGCTCCATCGCCGTCATGATCGGCGAGGGGATCAGCGACTCCCGGGACTGCCCGCGGGCGATCACCATCGAGACGTTCCACGAGTACTTGACGTGATCCTCGGTGGTACCGGCGGTGCCCTGGACCACCAGGGTCGACGTACGGCAGATGGCGGCGGCGAGCAGCTCGGCGAGCCAGCTCTTCCCGGTGCCGGGGTCGCCGATCAACAGCAGACCCCGGTCGGAGGCGAGCGTCACGATGGCGCGCTCGACGAAGCTGCGGTCGCCGAACCACTTCTGGGGAATCTCCCGGTCGAGCCCGTCGGCAGGCTCCGAGCCGAGCACGAAGATCCGCACCATCCGTGGGCTCAGCCGCCACGAGAACGGCTTGGGGCCGTCGTCGACCGACTCCAGCCAGTCGAGCTCGTCGGCGTACTTCACCTCGGCGGGGGCACGCAACAGGTCGTCGGTCATGCGAGAGGTCTCCTAGCTGAGGAAGCTCTTGAGTTCGGACACGAGTTTGCGGATGTGGCCGGAGATGACCGGCGTACCAAGATCCTTGAAGCGCTGCCGGAACCACGGGTTGACGCTCTGCTGGCCACCGCTGTTCACCGAGCCGACCGGGATCACCCGGACTCCGGACCGGTGCAGCGCCGCCAGTGCGTCGAAGACACCCTGCTGGTTCGACTCGTAGTAGTCGGAGATCCACACCAGGACGGTGTTCCTCGGCTCGGCGATCTTCGGCCGGACGAGCTGCAGCGCGGCCATCCCGTCGGTACCGCCGCCGAGCTGGGTCCGCAGCAGCACCTCGAACGGGTCGTGCACCCACGGCGTCAGATCCAGGGCCCGGGTGTCGTACGCGACCAGGTGGACGTCCACCCTGGGCAGACCGGCGAAGATCGACGCCAGGATGGTGCAGTTCACCATCGCGTCGACCATCGACCCCGACTGGTCCACCACGACGATCATCCGGGCCGGCGTGGTGCGCCGGGCGGTCTGCCGGAAGTAGAGCCGGTCAACGTAGAGCCGCCGGTCTTCCGGGCTCCAGTTGGTCAGGTTCTTCCAGATCGTCCGTTGCAGGTCGAGATTGCGGAACACCCGCTTCGGCGGTACCGAACGGTCGATCGTCCCGACGCTCGCCTTCTCCACCTGGGTGCGCAGCACCTCGGCGACCTCGTCGACGAACCGGCGGATCAGGGCCTTGGCGTTGGCCAACGCCACCCCGGACAGGTTGGCCTTGTCCCGGAGCAGCTGCTCGACCAGCGACATGCTCGGAGTCAGCTGCCGGGCCAGCGCCGGGTCGGCGAGGACCTCGCGCAGCCGCATCCGGCGGACGAGGTCTGCCTCCAGGCTGGCGAGCACACCGCCCAGCTCGCCCGACCCGGGGCGCCCGCGCAGCTGTCCCGCCTCGTACCCGAGCGCCCGCTCGAACCATCCGGCGTCGGCCTGCCACCGGGCCAGTTGGGTGGCGGTGACGTCGCCCGATCCGGTTGCGAAGACGTTCAGCAGCAGCTTCGACACCAGCGCGGCCCGCCGCACCTCGGCCGTCCCGACCGGCGTCACCCGGTCGGTGCCGGGGGCCGCCGGGCGCCCCGGCCCCGCCTGGTCCGGTCCGCGCGGCGCCGCCGCCGCGTCGTCCGACGGCTCGCCGTCACGCTCGTCGCCCGGGGGCGCGCCGGTGTCGGGCGGCGACATCAGCCCCTGGAACTCGGCGGCCAGTTCCGGGAAACGCTGTACGACGGTGTCCACGGACACGGTCGGGTCCAACAGCGCCGCCGGCAACCCGAGATCGTCGACGATGGCGACGCTCGCCGCCTCCAGCGACGGCTGCTCCTCGGGATCGAACAGCCGCGCCAGCAGTCGCCAGTAGAGCACCTGCCGCCGGTTCTCGTCGGCGGTGGGCCGGGCGGCAACCAGCCCACCGGGGGACGCCGTCGAACCTGCACCGCCCGCCGGGCCAGCCTGCGTGTCAAGGTGGGATCCGCTCATCGCCGCAGCAACCGCCCTGCCCGCTCGCGCAACACCGCCACCGCGTCCCCGGCCTTCGCCGCGGCCCTGACCACCTTGGCGTCGGTGGGGCCGAGCGCCCAGTCCGCGGTGTGCGTCTCGGTGGTGCCCCGCCTGTTCCGCACCTGGACGCCCAGGGGCTGCAGCAGCCACCGCCCGCCGTCCCAGCGGAGCAGTCCGAGACAGGACGACGAGGCCGCCACCAGACCCGGGGTGAGCGGCCCACAGCCCGGCAGCCGGGCCATGTCGAGGGCGAGAGAGTGCCCGTCGAGCTCCATCCGGGCCTGCCCGTCGTCGGAAACCGTCACGGTGTACCCCTCGACCAGGACGGGCTCGGCGATGCGGACCGGGTGGCGCTCCAACGGCGGCACCGCCGGGGCGTGTGCGGCGCCGAGCTGGAGGCGGGCGACGGTGAACGGCTCCACCACGTCACCCGGGCGGGCACGCTCGTCCCGCCAGACGAGATCCCCGCCGGGCAGCAGCGGCATCTCGGCGACCTCGAGCGCGCGACGCTCGGCGAGCGCACCGAGCAGCACCGGCGTGCCGCGCAGCAGCCGCCAGACCGCGGGACCGACGATCGTCTCCACCTTGGCGGCGGTCACGCTCGCGCGTACCAGGCGGGACGGGGCGTCGGCGCACTCGAGGACGGCGTACACCTGCACCTGCACCGCGGTGCCGTGCTCGTGCACGTCCACGCCCAACGGCAACAGGCGCCCCGAGACCGGGGTGGCGCCCCACTCCGACACACCGCCCGTCTGGGCCAGCAGCAGCGCCCGCGACCACAGGTCGGCCCAACGCCGCACCGGCAGCCGGTCCATCGACGCCACCGGGCTCGCGCCGCGCAGCTCCGCGGCCAGACCGTCGAGCAGCACCGCCAACCGCCGCAGCGCCGGCACCGCCAGCACCGCCTCCACGGTCTGGGCGGAGGCCGAGACCAGCTCGTCGTCGACACCGCGCCAGCCGGCGATGGCGATCTCCCGAAGCCACGACCGCACGCCGGCCAACAGGTTCTCCGGCGCCGACGCGGCGGCCGTCTCCGTCGGAGTCCACGCGGCCCGGGATCGTCCCAGCGCCGCGTCCACCCGCTCCAGCAGCGCGTCGTGCACGGCTCCCAGCAGCGCGGCCCGGGCCCCGGCCAGCATGGCCAGGTGCTCGTCGGCGAGCGAGCCGGCGGCCACCTTCTCGACCGCCTCCCGGACCCGGTCACGCAGCGGTGTCACCGCCACCGCTCCGGCGAGGGCCGCCAGCGCGTCGCGCTGCTCCTCGGTGGGCCGTGCCAGGCCGGGCACCAGCGCCTCGTCGAAACCGGAGACCGCGTCGAGTGCCTCGGTGACACCCGGTGCCGCGCCGGCGAGCAGCTCGGCCAGTTGTACGCCCCGCATCAGCGCACCGCCCCCGTGGCGGGAAACCAGTGCAGCTCGGGGACGGGCTCCGTGGACTCGGGCACCTCCAGGTAGGCGAGGTGGCGCAGGAACCGGCTGAAGACCACCGCCGCCGGGATCGACGCGGGTCGACCATGCAGCCGACCCAGCAGGTCGGCGGCGGAGCAGTCCGGCTCCTCGACGTCGACGCGCAGGTAGCGGGCCACCCTGGCGCCGCCGTACTGCAGCACCGCCTCCTCGACGAGGGCGTGCAGGTGCTTGCACGGGGCTCCCCGCAGACCCCCACACGGCCGGTTGTTGTTGGTGCTGCAGCTGAGGCCGTGCGAGCCGGCGGTGATCGAGGAGACGTACACCCGCTCGACGTCCGAACCGCTCGACACGACGCCCTGCAGGCGTCCGTCCGCCAACTCCACGAAGGGAACCTTCGCCAGCCTGCGCGGCTGCACGGGTGGCAGTACCCGCACCACGCTGCGCTGTTCCCAGTCGGTCATGACCGCGTTCACGATCTCGTCCTTCCGTCCGGTGCCCGACACCGTAGACCGGACGGCCGACATTCCCCGCCCGCGAGCGGCGGCCGCCACCGTCCTGTGTGGACGGCGACTCACACCGGCGCCGGCACGTCCGGCGGGACGGACGGACGGAACCGCGGTCACCGACGCCGGACGCCGGGACGCCCTCGCGGCGGCGACGGTCGGATCCGGTACGGGCCGGCGTCGCGTCGGGTGGCTGCGTGACGGGATCGGGGTGGGCCGGCCCTTCCTGGCTGTGCGCCGGCCCACCCCGCCTCAGGCATCCTAGGATTCCAGGTTGATTGGTGGGGGCGTCCCGGGCGCGCCCGGCCGATCAGTCGGCGCTGCGTACCATCGCCCGGACCCCGACGGCCACACCGCACACCACCGTGACCAGGGCCGCGACCCACCCCCAGAGCACCGCCGTGGAGTCAAGCCGACCGGCGAAGAGATCCCGCTCGGCGGCGACCAGATAGCTGAGCGGGTTCAGCCGTGCCACGACGCGCATCCAGTCCGGCCCGCTCTCCAGCGGCAGCAGCATCCCGGAGAGCAGCATCAGCGGGAAGATCACCGTCTGCTGGACCGCCCAGAACATCCACTCCTGCCGGCGTACCGCGATCGCCAGTGCGTAGCTGAGTGCGCCGAGCCCGACACCGAAGAACGCGAGCAGCGCCAGCCCGAGCAGCGCCCCCGGCGGATGCAGCCGGAAACCGAACGGGAGCATCACCACGACGATGATCAGCGCCTGCCCGGCCAGCGGCACCATCTCCTTCAGCGCGCGCCCGATAAGCAGCGACGGTCGGGACAGCGGAGTGACCAGCATCCGTTCGTGCGCCCCGGTCTGGAACTCGAACAGCAGGTTGGACCCGGTCGCGGAGGTACCGAAAAGAGTGGTCATGACCAGGACCGCCGGCACGAACCACTGCCAGACGCCGTCGTGGCCCAGCGTGCCGGCGGCCCTGTCGCCGAGGGTGCCGGCCAGCAGCGGACCGAAGAGGGCCAGGAAGACCAGCGGCTGCACCATGCCGAAGATCACGGAGAACGGGTCGTGCCGCAGCGGGCGCAGCTCCCGGGCCAGCACGATGCCGACGTCCCGGGCCAGGCCGCGCCGGCCGGTGCCGCGCCCGGACCGGAGGGCGGTGTCGGTCAGGGTCATGCCACGACCTCCGTCCGCGCCGCCTCCGTGGGCACACCGCCCTCCTCGCGCAGGCTGCGACCGGTGAGCGCCAGGAAGACGTCGTCGAGGGTCGGCCGGTACAGGCACGCGGTGGCGACCCGTATCCCGGCGGTGGCCGCGGCCCGCAGCAGCTCGGGAAGCGCGGCGGGGCCGTTGCCGACGTACGCCTCGACCCGGTCGCCCTGCCGCACGACGTCCCGGGCGCCCGGCAGCCGTGCGGCGAGCCGGGCGAGCCCGGCGGCGCCGTCGGTACCCGTGCTCGCCGTCACGCCGACGGTCAGCACGATCCGGTCCCCCGCGAGTTTCGCCTTCAGCGCGGCGGCCGAGTCGTCGGCGATGATCTCGCCGTGGTCGACGATGACGACCCGCTCCGCCATCGCGTCGGCCTCGTCGAGGTAGTGCGTGGTGAGCACGACCGTCACGTCGTGCGCCGCCCGCAGCCGCCGCACGTGGTCCCACAGGTTCGCCCGGTGCTGAGGGTCGAGGCCGGTCGTGGGCTCGTCGAGAAAGAGCAGCGGCGGGCGGTGCACCAGCCCCAGCGCCACATCCAGCCGCCGCCGCTGCCCGCCGGACAGGTCGGCGACCCTCCGGGTGGCCAGGTCGGTGAGGCCGAGGGTGTCGAGCAGCTCGTCGGCCCGGCGCCGGGCTGCCCGCCGGTTGAGTCCGTGGATGGCGCCCTGGGTGACGAGCTCGTCGCGGACCCGGTGGGCGTGGCCCGCGCCGTTGCCCTGGCCGACGTACCCGATCCGTCGGCGGACCTGGTCGGGCTCGCGGACCACGTCGTGCCCGGCCACCGTGGCGGTGCCGGACGTCGGGGTGATGAGGGTGGTCAGCATCCGCATGGTCGTCGTCTTGCCGGCGCCGTTCGGGCCCAGGACGGCGACCAGCTCGCCCGGGTCGACGTGCAGTCCGATGCCGCGCACCGCCCGCACGGTCTGCTGGCGCCCCACGACGAACTCCTTGGTCAGGGCGGTGGTGTGGATCATCGGTCCACCCCCCGCCGGAGAGATCTGTCTGTCACGCCGGAGACCGTACGGAGCACTGCGGTCAGTTCCTGGCCTCAACAGCGGGCACCATCTCGGCATGGCCGACACCGGTTCCCGAACCCTCCGACTGCTCTCCCTTCTGCAGACCCACCGTCACTGGCCGGGCGCCGAACTGGCCGCCCGGCTCGGCGTCTCGGTCCGCACCCTGCGCCGCGACGTCGACCGGCTGCGGGAGCTGGGCTACCCGGTCGAGGCCCACCGGGGGGTGGACGGCGGCTACCAACTCGCTCCGGGCGCGGTGCTGCCGCCGCTGGTCGTCGACGACGAGGAGGCGGTCGCGCTCGCGGTCGGTCTGCTGGCCGCCGCGCAGGGGGCGGTGGCCGGGGTGGCGGAGGCCTCGATCCGGGCGTTCGCGAAGGTCGTCCAGGTGATGCCGGCCCGGCTGCGGCGCCGGGTGGACGCGCTGCGCGCGACGACCGTTCCCGTCGGATGGTCCCGCGACCCGGGGCCGGCGGTCGAGGCGGCGACGCTCACCACCGTGGCGCAGGCGTGCCGGGACGCCGAGCGGCTGCGGTTCGGCTACACCGCCAGGGACGGTGAGCGGACCGAGCGGCACGTCGAGCCGTACCGGCTGGTGCCGCTCGGCCGCCGCTGGTACCTGGTCGGCTACGACCTCACCCGGCACGACTGGCGCAGCTTCCGGCTGGACCGGCTCGTCGACCCCCGGGGCACCGGCGCCCGGTTCCGTCCCCGGCCTCTGCCCGCCGAGGACGCCGCGGCGTTCGTCCGGGCCGGCATCGAGAACGTTCCGCGTTCGTACCAGGTCGAGGTCGTGGTGCACGCCCCGCCGGCCCGGGTCCGGTCCCAGGTCGGCCGCTGGGGCACCGTCGAGGAGCTCGCCCCGCGGCGCAGCCTGCTCCGGATGACCACCGACAGCCTGGACTGGCCCACGATGCTCCTCGGCGCCCTCGGCGCGGAGTTCGAGGTCGTCGCGCCGGCCGAGCTGGCCGCACAGGTGCGGGAGTGGGGCGAGCGGTTCCGCCGCTGTGGCGCCGCTGGTGCCGACGGCGCGGACGGCGGCGAGTCGCACCCGGTGTGCGACGAGGACGCCGGCACACGTCGATAGGCTCCGGTGGTGCCCGGCCCACTGGACGACGACCCGATCGGCCTCGACGACATCGAGCGGCGGCTCCGGGAGATCCGCGACGACCCGGAGAAGCCGACGACGCTCCGCGCGCTGGCGCAGTACCAGCTCGAATGCATCGCGGCGCTGCGGGCGGCCGCGCCCTTCGCCGGTACCGACGAGGCGCCCCCGGTCGTGGTGGAACGGCTGGGGCCGTTGCGGCTGTCCGCGATACCGAACACCGCGGTCGTCGGCATCGAGATCGAGCGTGGTGCGTCGGCGCCGCTGGTGGGTGTCGTCTCCGCCGACGAGGTCCGGCTGCTGCTGCCGCTGTTCGATCAGGTACGGGACAGGGTCGGGCGGGGCGAGCCGATCGGGCTCGACCTCCGGACGGCGTGCCTGGACCTCATCGGGCGCGACCCGTTCCCCGGCCAGGTCTAGAGCGGTCCGGGCTCGGCACCGCCGTCGGCCGGCTGGGCGGCGCGGGCGCGGTGCTGGCGGGGCGCCACCCCGAACCGGCGTTTGAAGGCGGTGCTCAGCGCGAACGGACTGCCGTAACCGACCTGCCGGGCCACGGCGGCGACCGTGGTGTCGGGCTCACGCAGCAGGTCGGCGGCGAGGGTCAGCCGCCAGTTGGCGAGGTAGGTCATCGGCGGCTCGCCGACCAGGGCGGTGAAGCGGCGAGCCAGTCCGGCGCGGGAGACTCCGACCGCCGCGGCCAGGCTCGCCACCGTCCACGGCCGGGCCGGGTGGTTGTGCAGCATCCGCAGCGCCCGCCCGACCACCGGGTCGGAGTAGGCCCGGTACCACGCGGGAGCCGCCGCCTCTGGCCGGGAGAACCAACGGCGCAGGACGAGGACGAGCAGCAGGTCCAACAGCCGGTCGAGGACGACCTCCTGGCCCGGCTCCGTCCGGCCGACCTCGTCGCCGATCAGCGTGACCAGGGCCGCGAGCCGCCCGTCCGAGGGAACGACGATCCGGGTCGGCAGGGCCCCGAGCAGGCGCCGGCCGACCTCGCTGGTCAGTTGGTACGTGCCCGTGAGCAGCACGGTCGTGCCGTGAGGACTGTTGCCCCAGGTGCGTACCCCCAGATCCATCGCCTGTTCCAACGGCTCGCCCCGGACGGTCCGGCACCGCTGCCCCGGGTCGATCACCACCTGCGGCGCCGTCGCGGGGTCGTCGGCGACCGTGTACGGCTCCGGGCCGCGGACCACCGCCACCTCGCCGGGGCTCAACCACTCCACCGTGCCGTCGTCGGCGACGAGCACCGCCCTGCCGCGGACCAGGACCACGAGGGTCAGCGGCGCCTGGTCCTGGACCCGCAGCGACCACGGCGGCTCCATGACCGAGCGGAGCAGGAACGCTCCGCGCGCCCGTGGCCCGTCCAACAACCCGGTCAGCGCGTCCACGCCGCGACGGTACCGCCGCCGAATGTAGACGCACAATTATGTTTCTGCGCCTCTTGGCGATGGGAAGTCTCAGTACGACCGGCTTGACTTCCAGCCATGACCGAGCGAGGACACGAACCGAAGCTGACGTTGGTCCTGGGGGGCACGGGCAAGACCGGTCGCCGGGTGGTGGCGCGGCTCGCCGCGCGCGGCGTACCGGTCCGGACCGGGTCGCGCTCCGGCCACCCCCCGTTCGACTGGACCAACCCGACCACCTGGCCGCCGGCGGTACGCGGCGTGGACTCGGCGTACCTGTCGTTCTACCCGGACCTGGCGGCACCCGGCGCCGCCGACACCATCGGCGACTTCACCCGGCTGGCCGTGACGCACGGTGTACGCCGGCTGGTGCTGCTCTCCGGACGGGGCGAGCCCGAGGCCGCGCGGGCCGAGCAGGTGGTCCGGGAGTCCGGCGCGGACTGGACCATCGTGCGGGCGAGCTGGTTCAACCAGAACTTCAGCGAGGGCCAACTGCTCGACGCGGTCCGCGCCGGCGAGGTGGCGCTGCCGGTCGACGCGGTCGGCGAGCCGTTCGTCGACGCCGACGACATCGCCGACGTCGCGGTCGCGGCGCTGACCGGAGACGGCCACGCCGGCCGGGACTACGAGGTGACCGGGCCCCGGCTGCTGACCTTCGCGGAGGCGGTCGGGGAGATCGCCGCCGCCACGGGCCGGCCGATCCGCTTCCGGTCGGTCCCGGTCGACCGGTACGTCGCCACGCTGACCGCGCAGGGCGTGCCGCCGGAGGTGGTGTCGCTGCTGACGTACCTCTTCACGAAGGTGCTGGACGGGCGCAACGCACACCCGGGCGATGGGGTGCGGCGGGCCCTCGGCCGGGATCCGGTCGACTTCCGCGAGTTCGCGTCACGGGCTGCGGCCAGCGGGGTCTGGGCGGGCTGAATCCCGGCTCACGGCCGGGCGGCCTCGCCGGACGCGCCGATGCCGGCGGGGACGCCCGGCCGCTGCTCCGTGTGCTCGTCCGGTACGTCGAGTGGGTGGGCCAGCTCGTCGTGGGGCATCCGGGCCAGCACGATCGCGAGTACGGCGATCACGGTGGGAAGCAGACCGGCGATCGCGAACGTCATGCCGGTCCCGATCACGGCGCTGACCGGGGCGGCGACGGCCATGGAGATCGGCATGAAGACGAGGGAGACGAAGAAGTCGAGGCTGGAGACCCGCCCCAGCATGTGGGCCGGCACCCGTCGCTGGAGCAGCGTGCCCCAGATGACCGTCGCGGCGGAGAAGCACAGCCCGACGACGAAGACCGCGGCCGCGATCAGCGAGACGGACCCGGAGATGCCGACCAGCGCCAACGGCAGACAGCCGAGCCCCCAGAAGAGGTTCATGATCGTCAGATACCGTCGCGGCATCCGGAGCGAGGCCATGCCCAGCGAGCCGAGGGCCCCGCCGACACCGAACGCCGCCATCACCAGCGCGTGGTCGGAGGGACCGCCGCCGGCGCGATCCTTGATCACGAACGGGACCAGCACCTCGATCGGCCCCATGATCAGGAGGACCAGCACCGAGGCGAAGAGGAGGGTGGCGAGCAGCCAGGGTGTCCGCCCCATGTAGACGAACCCGTCCCGCAGGTCGATCAGGGTGGACCGGATCGGGTGGGTGGGCGCGCCGGTACGGTCGTGCCGCAACGGCACGGGGCGCATCGCGAGCAGGAACGCGACCCCGGCCAGCTCCAGGACGCAGACCGCGACCAGCGCGGCGGCGGGTGACGAGGCGGCGATCAACGCGCTGGCGGCCGCCGGGCCGGCCGCCTGCATGATGGTCGGCCGGAGCGTCCCCTCGACGCCGTTGGCGGCGAGCAGGTCGTCGGGAGGCAGGACCGACGGCAGCAGGGCGGAGTACGCCGGATAGGTGAAACCGTCGCCGACACCGATCAGCAGGGCCACCACCGCGAGCTGCCACAGCCGCAACCAGTCCGCCACCGCCAGCAGCGCCACCAGGCCGACCGCCACCGTACGCGCGGCGGCGACGGCGAGCAGGATCCGCCGTTGCGGGATCCGGTCCGCCAGCACGCCGCCGAGCAGGGTGCTGACCAGCAGGCCCGCCGACATCGAGGTGGAGACGACGGAGACCGCACCCGCACCGCCGCCCATCCCGATGACCTGCCACACGACGGTGATCATCCAGACGCCCGCGGCGGACAGGGACGCCACCAGCGCGCCGCAGAGCAGTCGGTACTGGCCGTGGCGGAACGGTCGCAGCGGGCCGCGCAGCCAGCCCGGTCGTGTCTCCCCCGTGGTCATCTCTTCCTCTCGCCCGCCGGGCCCACCCGGGCCCGGTCCGACCCTATGGCGGGATGCGGGACGCGTCACCGCGTTTTTCGCCACGCCGCGCCCGTCCGCCGTGGCCGTGAAGCCGGCGTCGCCCGACACCGTCGAGGCGTGCCGGCCCGTCACGCGACGACTCGCGACCGGGCGTGCCGGGCGGCCCACCCGGCTACCGCGCGTGGTTCCGCCGATGCCCCGGCACCGTGAACCGCGCCACGTAGCGGCGCTGCCACGGTGTCTCCACGGCGTGCCGGTCGTAGTGCTCGCGCACGTACGCCACCGCCTCGTCGGCCGGGACGCCGTCGAGGACGGCCAGGCACGCCAACGCCGTACCGGTTCGGCCCCGGCCGCCGGCGCAGGCTATCTCCACCCGCTCCCGTGCCGCGCGCCGCCACGCCTCGACGAGGGCCGCCGCCGCGGCCGCCCGGTCGGCGGGCAGCCAGAAGTCGGGCCAGCGCAGCCAGCGGCTCTCCCACGGCACCGGCGGGGGTGTCCGGCCGAGCAGGTAGAGACCGAAGGTGGGTGCGGGGCCGGGTGACGGCGGCCGGCGCAGGCCACGCCCCCGAACGAGCCGGCCCGACGGCAGCCGCAGCACACCGGGATCGTCCGGACGCCAGGTCTCGATCATCCGGGCAGCCTAGCCGGTGCGTTTGCCTCGCCGTCCGTCGTTCGCCGGCGGCCGAATCGACTGCCCTTGATCTCTCCGGGAACACTGTGGGATTCTTGTGCGCCGACGACCGGCCACGCGCGGGACCGACCGCCGTCCATGGGCAGCCGGGGGTGCGGTCCGACCCCGGAGGACGGCGACCGGTGCGCCGCAGCGCCACGACCGGGTGCGCCGTGCGCGCCCGAAGGCATCGTCCACGAGTACGCCCGCGCCTCGAAGGATTCTTCCGTCGCGACCCACCCGCCGCAGGCTGGGGCGGAGCTCATCGTGACCATCGGAGGAGATCAGCCATGCACGACCCGAGCAGGTGCGCGGACCGGGCGCGCGTCGGATCGTCGACGCCGCCCCGACCCGGCGGACGCCGCTGGATCGCGCTCGCCGGGAGCTCGCTGCTCGCGACGGCGGCGCTCACCGGCGTACCGCAGCCGGCCGCCGACGCGGCGACCACCCCGGTGACCGTGACCGTGAACGCGCGGGCGGGACTGGCCACCGTGCCCGACACCGCACTCGGCGTCAACCACGCCATCTGGGACGCGAACCTCGGTACCGCCGAGACGTCGGACCTGTTGCGGGCGGCCGGGGTGCGGATGATGCGGTACCCGGGCGGTTCGTACGCCGACATCTACCACTGGCAGGACCACACCGCGCCCGGCGGGTACGTCGCCCCGAACACCGACTTCGACACCTTCATGGCGGCGGTCCGGCGGGTCGGCGCCGAGCCGATGATCGTCGCGAACTACGGCACCGGCACACCCGCCGAGGCCGCCGAGTGGGTCCGGTACGCCAACGTGACCAAGGGCTACGGCGCCCGGTACTGGACGATCGGCAACGAGAACTACGGCAACGGCCACTACGGGGCGACGTGGGAGGCCGACCACCATCCGGACAAGAGCGCGACCTACTACGCCAACCTGGTCGTCGAGTACGTCGACGCGATGAAGGCGGTCGACCCGACCATCAAGGTCGGCGCGGTGCTCACCATGCCGGCCAACTGGCCCGACGGGCTGACCGCCGGCGACGACCCGGGGCCGTGGAACGCCACCGTGCTCTCCATCGCCGGCGCGAAGATCGACTTCGTCGACGTGCACTGGTACCCGGGTGGCAGCGCCGCCGAGTCGCTCGCCCGGACCAGCCACGTCGACGACGCGGTGTACCTGCTCCGCGAGCAGATCCGGCGGTACACCGGGGCACACGCCGACCGGATCGGCATCAGCCTCACCGAACTGAACGTCGACCAGGGCCGGACCACACAGCCGGGAGCGCTGTTCCTGGCCGACGCCTACAGCAGACTGCTGGCGCAGGGCGTCTTCACGGTCCACTGGTGGAACGTGCACAACGGCATCGGGACGGTGTCGGAGGTGGCGGGGCACACCGACTACGGCGACTTCGGCCTGCTGTCCAGCGGCACCTGCACCGCCGACGGGTCGGTCTGCGAACCCCCGCTGAACACCCCGTTCGCGCCGTACCACGGGCTGTCCATGATGAGCATCTTCGCCCGGCCCGGCGACCAGTTCATCCGGGCCGGCACCGACCATCCGCTGGTGAGCGCGCACGCCGTGCGGCGGCGCGACGGGGAGCTGGCGGTGTTGCTCGTCAACAAGGATCCCGAGCAGGAGCACACCGTGACCATCGACTACGCCGGCTACACCCCGTCGGCCGAGGCGCCGACGGTCCACACCCACACCAACGGGGCCACCGCCATCACCCGCACCCGGACGGGCAGCGCGACGAGCCGGACCCTGCCGCCGTACTCGCTCACCACGCTCGTGCTGCGGCCGGCCGGCGCGGTCACCGGTCAGCCCGGGGCGCCGGGCAGGCCCACCGCCACCGACGTCACCGACACCAGCGCGACCATCTCGTGGCCGGCGGCGGCCCCGGGTCGGGACCCGATCGCCAAGTACGAGGTGTACCGTCAGCACGGGGCGGTCAGCGAGCAGCTCGGTGAGACGGGCGGCACCTCGCTCACGGTGGGCAACCTCGTACCCGGCAGCAGGTACACCGTCAACGTCCTGGCCCGCGACACCGCCGGCCGCGTCTCCTGGGCCTCACCACCGCTGACCTTCGCCACCGGCAGCCCGGCGGACAGCACCTGCGGTGTCCGCTTCACCACGGTCACGGACTGGGGCAACGGCTACGTCGGCAGCATCGACATCGTCAACCGCGGGGACGAGCCGATCACCGGCTGGACGCTCACCTACACCTGGCCGACCACCTGGCAGCAGGTGAGCAGCGGCTGGAGCGGCAACTGGGAGCAGGTCGGCACCACGGTCCGGGTGACCAGCACCGACGACAACCGGCGGATTCCCGCCGGGGGCAGCACGAACACCGGTTTCGTCGCCGCGTACAGCGGGCCGAACGTCCCCCCGGGCGCGTTCACCCTCAACGGCGTGCGCTGCACCGTGCTGTAGCGGCGTCGGCGACGGCAGCCCGTGCGGGTGGGGTCCGCCGCCGGGCCGGCGGCGGACCCCACCCGGGATGGCCCCCCGGTTCGCGGGTCACCGGCGGGCGAGGGTGCGGGCGTCGGCCGCGATCACCCGTGCGGCCGCGGCCGGGATCAGCTTTCCGGCCTGCCGGTCGGCGTACCGGGCCAGCTCCGCGTACCGTGCGCTGCCCAGCCTCGCGCTCATCCAGGCGACGGCCTCCGGCCGCGCCCCGGAGGTCAGGATGAGGTAGCCGAGCCCGGCCCGGGTCACCACCACGGTGAACCGGCTGGTGGCCGAGGTGGTGCCGGCCGGGCCGGTGGCCGTGGCGACCAGGGTGTGCCCTCCGGGGCCGAGCGTGGTCAGGTCGAGCCGCTGCCCGGGCGTGACCGGCCTGCCGTCCAGGGTGACGGAGACGCTCTCCGCTCCGGTCGTGGCGACCGCCACCACGGGCTGCTGTGCCCGGTCCAGTCGGGCGTCCGCGGCGGGTGAGGTGACCGTGACCGTGGGCGCGGCCGGGCGCGGACGCTGCCGCAGCGCGGCGTTCCAGCCGACCAGCTCCGCCGGACGGTTCGTGATGACGGCGTCCACGCCAACCTCCTCCAGCTGCTGCCACTGGCTGGCCGAGTCCACCGTCCAGACCATGACGGCGACGCCGGCCCGGTGCAGGTCGGCGACGACCGAGGGACGGGTGAGCAGGGCGCTGCCGCTCGGGTTGTACGCGGTGAGGTGGAGCTCCCGCGCGACCGCCACCGGATCGGCGTCGAGGCTGCTGCGCAGCAACCCGAGCGGCAGCTCCGGAGCCAGCTCGCGGGCGTGGCGCAGGGCGTCGACCTCGAAGCTCTGCAGGACGACGCGTCCGGTCGTCCCCGTCTCCCGGATGACCTGGACGATCCGGGCAACCTCGTCCCGGGTGTGTCGGCCCTTGATCTCCAACAGGAGGTTGCCGCCGCGGTCGCGGAGGTCGGCGAGCTGCTCGGCGAGGGTGGGCAGCCGCTCACCGGCGTACTGGGGGGCGAACCACGACCCGGCGTCGAGCGTCTTGAGCTGCGCGGCGGTCAGGTCGCGGATGTTGCCGGTCCCGTCCGTGGTCCGGTCGACCGTCGCGTCGTGCAGCACGAACGGAACCCCGTCCCTGCTCGGCTGCACGTCGGTCTCGATCCAGTCGGCACCCGCCCGCCGGGCGACCTCCTGCGCGACGAGGGTGTTCTCCGGCGCGGCCGACGACGCTCCGCGGTGGGCGACGACGGTGAGCGGGCTACCCGGCGGACGCAGGAGACCGTTCGGCGCGAGCTCGGTGACCGTGATGTCGTCGAACGACACCGTCGCCCCGTTGACGAACAGCGCCTGTCCCCCCGAGGTGGAGCGTCGCAGGCTGGTGGTGCGCAGCCACTCGGTGCCGTCGACGAACCAGCGGGCCTGGTTGCCGTGCACCTCGACGGCGACCCGGACGTCACGGCCGGTGCCGGCCGCGTACGGCGCGGAGCCGGTGTCGGTGACGTTCCACGTGTGCGCCGTCGTGCGCTCGGCGAACTCCAGACCGTTGCCGGCGGTGGTGTCGCTGCGCATGGTGGCGATCCACCACGGGGTCGAGCCGTCGGCGGGGACGTCCAGGCCGAGCGCCGCCCAACGGCTCGCCGACCGGACCGACTCGAAGCGGACGGTCGCCTCGAAGCGGAAGTCGGTCAGGTGCCGCCCGAAGGTCAGCCTGCTGTTCGCACCGGAGCTGGTCGACGTGCCGTAGAGGCGTCCGTTCTCGACCTTCCAGGTGCCGTCGACGATCCGCCACCCGGCGGGCAGGGCGCCCGACGAGAAGTCCTCGGCGACGACGGTGTCGGAGCCGGCCACCACCGGGGTCGGGGCGGCGACCAGGACGGCCGCGCCCAGGACGGCGAGCGCGGCCAGCGTGGCGACGATCCGGGTACGCGGGGTGTCCCGTCGGACGACGGTGTGTCCCGGGCGTGCCCCAGACGGTGAGACAGTCATGCCGCGAGGCTAGGGCGCCATCCGGTCGCCATGAGCAACGCTGCGTGACCGGCGGGCGAACGCCGGCTGTCCTACCGTCGGGTAGGGCAGGCGGTGCGCCGGCGGAGTCGTCGAACCGGTGGGACGCGACGCACACGACCGTCGCCCCGCCCGTCGTGCCAGCCCTGGCCGGGCAACCAACCGTCAGGAGTTCGAGTCTGCCGGGACGGAGCTCGGCCCGGTACGGCACCGCCGTGCGGGCCATCCCGGGCACCCCGTGACTCCCCCCGCGAAGAGGCCCACCGCAGGACGATCAGGGCGGGGGGCGGCGCCGGGCACGGCGGCCACGCCAGAGGGCGACCGCGGCCAGGGCGAGGTATCCGCCGGCCCGGCCGGCGATCCTCCCGGCCCGCTCCCGCATCGCCGCCGGCTCACCCGTCCGGCCGCCGGATGGTGCCACCTCGCGCGCCGGAAGGTCGCCGTACGCCGTCGCGGCAGCCCGTTCCGCCTCGGGCCGGGAACGGTAGGCCTGGCTGGCGGCGAGGACGACCACAGCGTCACGGTACCGCCACCGCCAGAGTCCGTCCGGATCCCGCCACAGCTCGATCCGGGCCGCGTCGTGGCTTCCGGCGGCCGGTTCCGCCGTCGCGACCGGGGACGGGTCCCCGACGCCGGTCGACACCCCGCCAGCCCGCGAACCGAACCGCATCGCCGACCGGACGTCCGACCGGGTCAGCTCGCCGATGCCCCGACCGCCGCCGGCCCTCAGCGCACGGGCGACGAGGTACGCGACGACACCCGCGGAGACCGGCAGGGCGAGCGCGAGCACCCGGAGGATCGACAGCACGTGCAGAACCGGAAGCCGCAGGATCCTCGCGAGGATGTCGTCGGCCGCCGCGGCGAGCAGGACGGCGAAGAGTGCGAGGACACCGACGCCGAACCCGATCCGGGCCGGGTGGGCTCGGGGCGGGTCCAGCAGTTGGTGGGCGAGGCGGTCGCGACGGCGCCGCCGGCGCCGCTCCAGGAACGGCCAGAGGTAGAGTCCCGCGAAGGTCAGCCCGCCGAAGACGACCCCGGGCAGGAACGGGGACGGCACGAGCCGGCCGAAGACGCGGAACTCGACAGCCGGAAAGAGCCGCAGCGCCCCGTCACCCCAGGCGACGTACCAGTCGGGCTGGGCGGGTGAGGTCGCCTGGGCGGGGTCGAACGGTCCGTAGATCCACACCGGGTTGATCTGTGCCAGCCCGCCGAGGGCGAACGCCACCGCCAGGACCCACGCGAACAGCGCCAGCGTGCGTACCGTGTAGCTGGGCCAGAACCGGGAGCCGACCACGTTGTTCTCGGTGCGTCCCGGGCCGGGGAACTGGCTGTGTTTCTGCCGGAGCAGGATTCCGAGATGGGCCGCGATCAGCGCGGCCAGCACCGCCGGAACGAGCAGGACGTGGCTGACGAACATCCGGGGCACCAGCTCCGCGGTGGGAAACTCGCCCCCGGCGGCGAGGAAGACCAGCCACTCACCCACCAGCGGGATGGACTGCGTCACCGAGTAGAGGATCCGCAGCCCGGTCCCCGACAGCAGGTCGTCGGGGATGGAGTATCCGGTGAAGCCGTTGAACAGGGCCAGGGCGAGCATGGTCACCCCGATCAGCCAGTTGATCTCCCGAGGCCTGCGGTACGCACCGGTGAAGAAGACCCGCAGCAGGTGGAGCACGATCGCGCCGACGAAGAGCAGCGCGGACCAGTGGTGGGTCTGCCGCATCAGCAGCCCGGCCCGGACGTCGAAACTGAGCCGGACGGTCGAGGCGTACGCGGCGGAGGTACGGGACCCGTCCAGGGGCGCGTACGCCCCGGAGTAGACGGTGTCTGCGGTGCTCGGCTCGAAGAAGAGGGTGAGAAAGACCCCGGTCAGCACCAGGACGACGAACGAGTAGAGGGCGATCTCCCCGAACATGAACGACCAGTGGTCCGGGAAGACCTTGGCGAGCGCGCGCCGGAGCACCGGCGCCACCCGCAGCCGGTCGTCGAGGCTCCGGGCCAGCCGGCCCGACAGCCACCGGGTGATCACCTCAGGCTCCAGAAGCCGGCACCGGGCGGGGCGGTGAAGTCACCGGTGGCGACGAGGTAACCCTCGACGTCCACGGTGATCGGCAGCCCCGGCAACGGACGTGCGGCCGGGCCGGCGACCGGCCGGGCCCCGGCGAGCAGGTCGAAGGTGGACTGGTGGCAGGGGCAGAGCACCCGGGCGGTCCCCTGCAGGTACAGCGCGACCGGGCACCCGGCGTGCGTGCAGAGCAGCGAGTAGACGACGACGCCGGCGACCGTACCGCCCGGTGGCGGCGCGGTGAACCGGGCCGGGTCCAGCCGGACGGCGAAGGCCGGCACGTCGCCCCGGCTCCGGTGACCCTGGGGAAACACGGTCAGCACCGTGCCGTCCGGTACGTCGGCGGGCCGCACCGGGGTGCCGTCGGCCCGGACCAGGCGTACCCCGGCCGCCCACGGCGTGGTGCGCAGGGCACGCGCCGGCCGCTGGCGGTCGAACGGCAGCAGCGAGCGCAGCGGGAACAGGGCGGCCCCGGCCAGCGCGCCGAGGGCCAGGCCGAGCATGGCCAGCAGGCCGCGCCGGCGTACCGGGCTCTCCGGCCCGGTCAGCGCCTCGGCGGCCAGCCGCAGGTCGGCGGGGGGTGAGTCGAACGGTTCGTGCTCCTCGACGTACCCGCCGGTGGGCAGCAGGCGGCGGGCCCAGACGGAGAGTCCGACCGCGATCCCGGCGAAGGCGACCGCCAGCGTGAGACCCTCCAGTTGGGTCTGTCCACCGGTGGCGTACACGGCCGCGAACCCGGCGGCGCCGAGCGCGCTGACCCCGAACGCGGCGGCGACCACGGCCGACGACACCCGTTCCCGCCGGTCCGGCGTGCCCCGGCCGGTCATCGTCCGGCCCTGCCGCCCAGCCAGCGTACGACCCCGACCAGCAGTGCCAGGCCGATCACCCAGGCCACCAGCCCTTCCGTGATCGGCCCCAGCCGGCCCAGGGACGCCCCGCCCCGGTCGAGCCGGCCACCACGCAGGTGCTGGACGTAACCGGCCACCGCGTCGACCTGTTCGGGACCGAGGACGTTCTCCGGAAAGGCGGGCATCAGCCCGGGGCCGACCCGGATCGCCTCGGCGACCTGGACCGGTGTGGACCGGTCCAGCGACGGGGCGACCAGCCCGTTGGTCAACGTCGCACCGCCGCCGGTGGCGGAGTGGCACGCGGCACAGTTGGCGAGGAAGAGTTCCCGGCCCTCGCGCAGGTCGCCCGGGCCGACGGTCGGGATCTGCGGTCCGCCGCCGCCGAGGCTGTCCACGTACGCGACGAGGGCCCGGATGTCCGCCGCGGAGAAGGCGGGCCGGCGGTGTGGCGGCTGCCGGGTCTCCTGGTCGACCGGCATCCGGCCGGTGCTGAGCTGGAAGTCCACCGATGCCGGGCCGACCCCGACCAGGGACGGTCCGCGCTGGCTCCCCTCACCGGCCGGGCCGTGGCAGCTCGCACAGGTGCGCAGGTAGAGGTCGGCGCCCCGGGACGCCACCGGGTCCGGCGCCGGCGCGGCCGGCGGGCCGGGGCCGTCACCGGGGGCGGTCGGTGACGGCGGGCCGGCCGGGCTGGGCTGCGACGCGCTCGACGGCGCCGGTGCGGCGTCGCCCGGGTCGGGTACCGGCGCGGCGTACCCGGGCCGTGGCACCGGCCCGGCGGCCAGGCCGAGCACGGCGAGGAACACGGCGAGTCGCCGGGCGGAGTCGGCTCGCGTCGCGGTCACCATCACTCCCTTCACTCGTCGGACCACAATCGGCTGGATCACTCCAGGGTGAACAGGTACGCGGCGATGTCCCGGGCGTCGGCTCCGCTGACCCCGAGATCGGGCATGGCGGTGCCCGGCTCCACCGCCTGTGGGTCCTGGATCCAGCGGCTCAGGTTTCCGGCGTTGTTCGGCAGCCTGCCCGCGATGTACGACCGGGCGCCGAACCGGGTCAGCGGCGGCCCGACCAGGCCGTCCGCCCGCGGCACCCCCGGTATCGTGTGGCAGCCGCCGCAGCCGTACTGCTGGATCAGGCGCGCCCCGCGCTCCGGATAGCCGTCGCGGCTCTCCGGCGGCGGCGGGGGCGACACCCGGGCGCAGGCGGCCAGGACGGCGGTCGCGACCAGCGACACCAGGAGCGACACCTGAGTGCGGGGTCGGTTGTTCATCGAACCTCCCTGACGGGCACCGGACGCGCCGGTGGACGGTCGGTGGGCCCGGGACGGCCCGAGGCGGGGGACGCGGCCGTGGCGGACGGGCGGCCGGACGGCGGGTCCGGGTCAGGTGGCGAGGCGTCGGGCGGCAGGCCCCTCCCGGGGGGCAGCGCCCGGTCGAGCCCGGCGAGCCAGCGCAGGAACACCACCGAGGCCGCGACCAGGACCGCCACGTCCATCGGAATCCACATCAGCAGTCCGGCCAGCTGCTGGTCGGTCCGGGGATCGCCGCCGCCGGAGGCGAGGACGCCGGGCGGGTAGACCGGATCGGGTGCGAGGGTCAGCACGGCGCCGAGGGTCGAGGCGACCAGCATCGTGCCGACCAGCAGCAGCACCGCCGCCGGGCCGGACAGTCGGCGCCGGTCCGCGCCGAGCAGCAGCGACCAGAGCAGCGCCGCCACGGCCACGAACGAGGCGTGTTCGGCCGCGTGCACGAGGCTGTGCCCGGCCGCCAGGCGGTAGGGGGCCGGCAGGTGCCAGCCCCAGAGCACGACGGCGTGCAGGGCACCGGCCAGGACCGCGCGACCGCCTGGGCGGCGGGTCCACACGGCGACCGCGGACGTCCGCCACCGGGACCAACGGCGGCGCAGGGCTGCCGGCGCGGCCAGCGCCAGCGGCAGGCCGGGCGCGGCGGCACCCAGCGCCGGACCGGCAACCACCAGCAGGATCATGTGCTGGATCATGTGGCCCGCGAACGACCGCTCCGCCCGCGTGTGCACCGGGCCGGTCGAGGCGACCAGCACCGCGGCGACGCCGACGGCGAAGGCGACGACCCGCCACCGGGAGACGACGGCGCCGGTGCCACGCCGGCTCCACAGCTCGTGCACGCCACGCCCGTACCCGGCGCCCAGCAGCGCCAGCACGGTGACCAGCAGCAGGTTGCTCCAGGCCTGCGTGTCCGGGCCGCCGTGCGCCAGCGGGCCGGTACCGGCGAGGCTGCCGCTCAACGCTGGCATGGCGGCAGCACCAGGGCGGCGACACCGCCGAGCACGATCATGGCCAGCGCCAGCACGTTCAGCCAGAGTCCGACGACGGCGAGCAGGTGTGCCCGGCCCAGCGACCGGTCGTCGTCCGCTCGCGGACCTGGGCGCAGGCGCCGCCAGGCGAGCACCGAGACGACGAGCGCGGTGGCGGCACCGGCCGCGGGCAGGAGCACCGCGAGGGCGACCGCACCGGTCAGCGGGAGACCCGCGAGGTTGTCGTGCCCGGCCTCGCAGGTGAGCTCGTCGATGCTCCAGGCGGCCAGCGAGTGGACGGTCCAGGAGAGCACCCCGCCGAGGACGGCGAACCAGAGCAGCAGCCCACCGAAGAGCGCGGTGCGGGGTGGCAGCCGCTGGTTCATCACAGCCTCGGCGAGAGGTAGACGGTGAACAGGACTGCCACCCAGACGGCGTCGACGAAGTGCCAGTAGTACGCGACGACGCGGACCTGCTCGCGCCGCCGCGCGCCGGAACCGTCGTGCAGGGAGGCCGCCAGCAGCCAGCAGACCATGAGCAGCCCGACCGTGACGTGCGCGCCGTGGAAGGTGGTGATGACGTAGAACAGCGAGCCGTACACGTTGGTGGTGACGGTGAACTCGCGCAGCAGCCCGTGGTACTCCACCCCCTGCAGGCCGAGGAAGGTTCCGCCCATGGCGAGCGTGGCCAGCAGGCCGGCCCGCAGCTGCCAGCGCCGGCCGCGCCGGATGCCGGACTCGGCCCAGACCACCGGCAGGCTGCTCGGCACCAGTACCGCCGTCATGATCAGCGGCAGCAGGAGCTCCGGCCGCGCGATCCCGTCGGGCGGCCACGGCGCGCCGTGCTGGAACCTCAGGTAGAAGTAGCTGCCGAGGAGCGCGGCGAAGACCGTGCCCTCGGTGGCGACGAACAGGGTCACCCCCCACCACGCGGTCGACCGGCCGACCGGTTCCTCCGTGGTGAGCCCGGCGGGGCCGAACGCCGTGCGGATACCGTCGGGCGTCATCGCGCCGGCTCCGATCCGCGCGCCGTGAACCGGGTACGCGACCGTCCGGGCCGGCCGGACCACCGGTACCACGCGCTCATACCGCCCCGCCCCCCACCGCCGGGTCCGCCTCCTCCGGCGTCTGTCGCGGCGGCCAGAGCCAGGCGCCGAGGGTGACGACGACGAGGGCGGCGCCGGCGGCGGCGACCCAGTACCCGGCGAGGAGCAGCCCGAGGAAGACGATCAGCAGCCCGAGGGCGGCCACCAGCGGCTTCAGCGTCTCCTGTGGCATCCGCACCGCCCGTTCGTAGCGGCCGTCGAGCTCGCTGGTGAGCAACGTCCCGCGGCCCTCGGCCAGGATCCGGTCCCCGTCGGCGCCGACGCCGGTGGACTCGGCGGTACGCGGATCCCAGACCGGGTGCAGGCTGTGCACCCGGGGGATGACCGGGAAGTTGTACGGCTTCGGGGGTGAGCTGGTGGCCCACTCCAGGCTGTCGCCGCCCCACGGGTCGTCCGGCGCCGGCTCGCCGCGCCGCAGCGCGTGGATCACTCCGGCCACCACCAGCAGCAGGCCGACGGCGAGGACGTACGCCCCGACGGTGGCGAGCAGGTTCCACGGATCCCAGCCCAGCCCACCGGGATACGTGTAGACCCGGCGGGGCATGCCGAGCAGCCCCGAGACGTGCATCGGGAGGAAGGTGAGGTTCATCCCCACGAAGACCAGCCCGAAAGCCCACCGGCCGAGCCGTTCGCCGGCCATCCGACCGGTCAGTTTGGGCAGCCAGTAGTAGAGCCCGGCGAGAATCGGGAAGACGGCGCCGCCGAACAGGACGTAGTGGAAGTGCGCCACCACGAAGTAGGTGTCGGTGATCTGCTGGTCGAAGGCGGTCAACGCGAACATCACACCGGTGACGCCCCCGACGACGAAGGTGACGAGGAAGCCGACGACGAAGAGGAACGGCACTCGGACGACGATCCGGCCGGTAAGCATCGTGGCGAGCCAGGCGAAGATCTGCAGCCCGGACGGGATGGTGATGATGGTGCTCGCCGCGCTGAAGAACCCGTAGGACAGTTGGGGCAGGCCGGTGGCGAACATGTGGTGCACCCAGACCCCGAACGAGATGATCGCGATCGCGACGATCGAGAACACGATCAGCGGGTACCCGACGATGCCGCGCCGGCAGAAGACCGGCAGCACCGCGGAGACGATGCCGAGGGCGGGCATCACGATGATGTAGACGTCCGGGTGGCCGAAGATCCAGAAGAGGTGCTGCCAGAGCAGGACGTTGCCACCCCGTCCCGGATCGAAGAACCGGGTGTCGAAGCGGCGGTCGAGGAAGAGCAGGACATTGTCGAGGTTCAGCACCGGCAGCGCGAAGAGCACCATGAACGAGGTGGCGACGACGGCCCAGACGAAGATCGGCACACGATTGAGCGACATGCCGGGGGCACGCAGCTTGAGCGCGGTGACGATGAAGTTGATCGCACCGGCCGTGGTCGAGACGCCCAGGAACAGCAGGCCCAGGGTGTAGACGTCGAGGTGCAGGCCGGGGCTGTTCCGCTCGTCGGTCAGCGGCACGTACGCGAACCATCCCCCGTCGGGCGCGGCGCCGGCCGGCACGCTGGCCCACATGAACAGTCCGGCGAACAGGAAGACCCAGTAGCCGAAGGCGTTCAGCCGGGGGAAGGCCATGTCCCGGGCACCGATCATCAGCGGCACCAGGAAGTTGCCGAACCCGAACAGCATCGGCGTCGAGAACAGAAAGATCATCGCCGTGCCGTGCATGGTGAAGAGCTGGTTGTACTCCCACGCCGACAGGATCCCGGCCTCCGGCCCGGCCAACTGGGTGCGCAGCGCGACGGCGCTGGCGCCGGCGAGGCCGAAGAACACCCCCGCGGTGACCAGGTACCGTCGCCCGATGCGCTTGTGGTCCACGGTGGCGAACCAGTTCCGCAGCGTCGGCGCCTCTGCCCAGTGACGGCTCAGGCTCGCCATCGCCTCCGGGCCGGGCCCGGTGTCGCACGCGGCGGTGCTGGACGCCATCTCCCCACCCCTACCGCAGCGATTCCAGGTATGCGATCAGGTCGGGCAGTGCCGCCGCGTCGACCGGCTGTGGCGGCATCGCGTTGCCCGGCTTGACCGTCTGGGAGTTCACGATCCAGCCGCCCAGGTGTCCGCCGTCGTTCGGCACCGCCCCCGCGCCCAGACTCCACCGGGCGCCGATGGTGGACAGGTCCGGCCCGACAGTGCCGGTGGCGGAGGTGCCCCGGACGGTGTGGCAGGCGGCGCAGGTCCCCTGCAGGAACGCCTGCTGGCCGCGGCGCTCGGCGTCGCTGGCCGGCGCGGGCGCGGGCGCGGCGAGTCGGGCCAGCCAGGCGTCGAACTCGGCCCGCGGCTGGGCCACCACCTGGAACGCCATGTGGGCGTGCTGCAGGCCGCAGTACTCGGCGCACTGCCCCCGGTACCGTCCGGGCCGCTCCGCCCGCAGCCAGGTCTCGCGGACCTTGCCGGCGATCAGGTCGGTCTTGGGCATCAGCTGCGGCACCCAGAAGCTGTGCAGCACGTCGACGGTGCGCAGCCGCACCCGCACCGGCTCGCCGACCGGAATGTGGATCTCGTTGGCCGTCGCCCCGGCCACGCCGGGGTAGCGCACCTCCCACCACCACTTGTGTCCGGTCACGTCGACGGTCACCGCGGGTGGTTCCGTGGGCTGTCCCAGCGCGGCCAGGTCACGCAGGCCGACGCCGTACACGGCGAGCAGGACGACGAACGGCACGCCGGCGCCGGCGACGACCACGAACCGGATCGGGTCGGTTGCGCCGGCCCGGCGGTGCGGGCGTCGCCGGAACGCCAGCGCCCAGGTCAGCAGCGCCATGACCACCACGAAGACGGCGGCCGAGATCCCGAACAACAACCACCAGAAGCCCGCCACCCGCCGGGCCCCGGTCCCCGCGGGATCCAGGGTGGAGGGCGCCCCTTCCGTACACCCGGCAAGCAGCACGAGCAGCCCGCAGCCGAGAACCCGGGCGACCGGAACGCCCGGCCGTCGACGTGGCTCCGTCAGCCGCCTGCCCACCATCGGTCACCACCTCCCCCCTTCGCCCGGTCAGCGTCGCCCCGACAGGGTAACCGGACAAACAGCACCATAGGTACTTTTGCCGTTTAACTCCCTAAACACCCTTCACTCCTGCATCATCGGCAGCGTGGGCCCTGCTCGACCGGGGTCCGGCACGGTCCGGACCGCAGACACCGACAACCCGCACCGCGGCGCGGGCACACCGGCGCGCGCCGGCCGGTGCGCGCCCGGCAACCGACGGACCCTGGGCTGGCTGGCGGCCGGCCTGACCGCCGCCGCCACCGCCGCCGGCCTGGTGATCGCGCCGCCCGACGCGGTACAGGGGGACGCCCAGCGGCTGATGTACCTACACGTCCCGGCAGCCTGGACCGCCTACCTGGCCTTCGCCGCCGTGCTCGCGGCCAGCATCGGCCACCTCGCCACCGGTGACCCGCGCTGGGACCGCTGCGCCCGCGCCGCCGCGGAGCTCGGGGTCGGGTTGACCGCGCTGACCATCGCGCTCGGCGCGCTCTGGGGACGAGCCGTCTGGGGCGTCTGGTGGGCCTGGGACCCGAGACTGGTGAGCACGGCCCTGCTCCTGCTGGTCTACGCCGGCTACCTGGCCGCCCGGCACATCCTCGGCCCGGGGCGCCGCGCTCCGGCTCCGCACCAGGCCGGCGGGCCGGTCGCGATCATCGGTGTCGCCGCGTTCGCCCTGGTACCGCTGGTCCACTTCTCCGTCGTCTGGTGGCGTTCCCTACACCAGCCGGCGACGGTCCTCGCACCGCACCGGCCGCCGATCGATCCGCTGATGGCCGCCGCCCTGCTGCTCAGCCTGGCCGCGTTCACCACCGCCACGGCCTGGATCTTCCTGCGTCGGCTGGCCGCGCTCCAGCCGGCGCCGGCCGCGGCCCGGACGCCGGCGCCATCCCCGACCCCGGCGAGGACCCGGTGACCGGGTGGACGGCCGTGCTGGCCGGTCTCGGCCTCACCGCCACCGCCGCCGCCTGGGCCGTCCGGTGGAGCGGCGCCCGATGCGGCGGGCGGACGGACCGGGCCACCAGCACCGCACCCCGCCGGCACCTGGCACCACCACCCCGCACCGCCGGTACGGCCGCGCGGCGTCCCGTCCCGCCGCCGCCCCGGAGCCCTCGGTGACCCGGCCGACCCGGGCCGGCCTCGTCCTGGCCGCCGTCGTGCTCACCGGCACCGGGCTGCTCGTCCAGGCCGGCCTGGCCGGCACGCTCAGCTACTACCGGACGCCCGCCGAGGCGGCCGCCGACCCCGACGCCCACACCACCCGGATCCGGCTGGGCGGAACCGTCGTGCCCGGCTCGGTCCGCCACGACCGGGGACAGACCGTCTTCCGGCTCGCCGCGGACGGACACGAGATCACCGTACGGCAGCGGGGCGTCCCCCCGAGCACCTTCCGGGCCGGCCGGGACGCGGTCGTGGAGGGTGTCCTCGGGCCCGACGGCGTGTTCCGCGCCGACCAGGTGGTCGTCCGACACGGCAACGACTACCGACCGGCGGACGCGACCCCGCCGGAGCCGGCCCGATGACCGGCCAGGTCGGTGCCGGTGCCCTCGTCGCCGGCCTCGTCGCATCGGTGGCCGCGGCCCTGCTGTGGCTGCGCCGTGCGCTGGCCCCGGACACGCCGGTCCGACCAGCCCGGCTGGCCACCGCCGCCGCGCTGTGGGCCGCCGTGGTGGCCTGCGGGGCCCTGGAGTGGGCGCTGCTGCGCCACGACTTCAGCCTCCGGTTCGTCGCCGAGCACGGCGGCCGGCACGTCCCGGTGTACTCCACCGTCACCAGCCTCTGGTCGGCGCCGGACGGCTCACTGCTGCTGTGGCTTCTCATCCTCACCGGCTACGCCGGCCTGCTCGCCCTGGTCGGGCACACCGGCGACCGCCGGCTGCACTCGTGGGCGATGACCGTGGTCAGCATCGTCGTCGTCTTCTTCTTCACGCTGTCCCACTTCGCCGCCAACCCGTTCCACCCGGTCACGCCGGTGCCGACCGACGGCCCGGGACCCAATCCCCTGCTGCGGGCGCATCCCGCGATGGGCCTGCACCCACCGCTGCTGTACGCCGGCTACGTCGGCCTGGTCGTTCCGTTCGGGTACGCCCTCGCCGGACTGCTGGCCGGTCCCGCCGGACGACGCTGGTTGGTCCCGGCCCGACGGTGGACCCTGCTGGCCTGGACGCTGCTCACCGCCGGGATCCTGCTCGGAGCCTGGTGGTCGTACGCCGTCCTCGGCTGGGGCGGCTACTGGGCCTGGGACCCGGTCGAGAACGCGTCGCTGCTGCCGTGGCTGACCGCCACCGCGTTCCTGCACGCGCTCCGGCGCCCCCACGCCGCCGACCGCGACGGCTGGCCGGTCGGGCTGGCCTGCGCCAGCTTCCTGCTGGTCCTGCTCGGCACGTTCCTCACCCGATCGGGGACGGTGGCCAGCGTGCACGCCTTCACCGCGTCGCCGCTCGGGCCGCTGCTGCTGGGTTTCCTTCTGGTCACCGCCATCGGTACCGTGCTCCTGGTCGGCTGGCGCCTACCGCGCCCGACCGGGGCGGCCCCTCCGGCCCGCGACACGCCGGACGCCGTACCGGCGCTGTCCCGGTCCGCGGCGCTGCTCGGTAACCGGATCCTGCTCACCACCATCGCCGCGGTGGTGCTCGCCGGCACGCTCGCTCCCCTGCTCGCCGAGGCTGTCACCGGCAGCGCCGCCGCGGTCGGTCCGGCCTACTTCCACCGCACCGTCGTGCCGCTGGCGATCGCGATGCTGGTGCTGATCGGTCTGGCGCCCCTGTTTCCCCCGGCCGGGACGCCGCCAGGCGCGCTGGCCCGGCGGGCTGCCGTACCGGCGGCCGTCGCGCTGGCAGCCGTCGCCGTGCCCGGCCTGCTGAGCCGGCCCGGACCAGCGGTCCTGGCCGCCCTCGGCTGCGCCGGATTCGCCCTGACCGCCACGGCCGGCGATCTGTGGCGGCGGCTGCGCGCCGACGGCGGACCGCGGTTCGTCGACTGGCCCCGGCTCGGCACACCACTCGCACACGCCGGGGTCGCGCTCGTCGCCGTCGGTGCCGCCGCCTCCGCCGGCTACTCGGTCACCGTCGAGCGGGAACTGGCGGTCGGCGATTCGCTGGCGGCGCCGGGTGCGACGGTCCGGCTCACCGCGATCGAGCGGACCGGTGGCGGCGGGGCCGGAGTGACGGTCCGGGCCCGCCTCGCCGTCGGACCGCCGGACCGACCAGCCGGTACGGCCACCCCGAAGCTGACGTACCACCCCCAGCACGACCTGACGGTGAGCGTCCCGGCGATCCGCTCCGGCCTGCTCCGGGACACGTACACCACCCTGCTCGCCGTCTCGGCGGACGGCCGCACCGCCACCGTCCGGCTGGCCGTGAACCCGATGATCTCGCTGGTCTGGGCCGGCGGCGCGCTCACCGTCCTCGGTGGCGGGCTCGCCCTGGCGGCGGCCACGCGCCGACGCCGCGGGCGGGGCTGGGTACGGCGGAACCCCGGCCGGGTACGGTCGGCGCCAGCCCTCCCGGAGGTGGTGCGGTGAGCCACCCGCTCCGCCGCCGACCGACGGCCGGCTGGCGCCCCCGGTTCCGGTGGGTGCCGACTCTGGCGCTGCTCGGGATCGGGACCCTCGGCGTGACGATGGCGGTGGGCGTCACGGGCACCGTTGTCCGGTCCGGGCCGCCGGCCAGCGCGTTGGGCGCGCCCGCGCCGGCCCTGACCGGCCGCAGCCTCACCGGCACCCCGGTCGACCTCGCCGACCTTCGCGGCCGGGTCGTGCTGGTCAACCTGTTCGCCTCCTGGTGTGGGCCGTGCCGTGCCGAACTTCCGCTTCTCGTCGCGGCGCAGCGCCGCTGGGCGGCACGGGACCTGCGGGTGCTCGGTCTCGCCGTCCGGGACGGCGAGACGGCGGTGCGGGCCCTGCTCGCCGAGACCGGGGCGACGGACCTGACCGTGGTGCCCGACCCGACCGGAGCCACCGCCGTGAGCTGGGGCGCGGCCGGGGTGCCGGAGACCTTCCTGGTGGACGACCAGGGCCGGATCGCGGACCGGGCGACCGGCCCGGTGACCGCCGAGTGGCTCGACCGGCGGCTGACCCGGCTGCTGGGTGCCCCGTGAGGCCACGGCAGGCCGCCAAAGCGGTCGTCCTGCTGGTCCTGCTGCTGGGCGCCGCGCTCGGCGTGTACCGCTCGGCGCGGGTGGCCGGCGACGACGACCCGGCGCGCCGTCTCGCCGCCGGGCTGCGCTGCCCCGCCTGCCAGGGAGAGTCGGTGGCGGACTCCCGGTCGCCCATCGCCGCGGCAATGCGGGAGGTGATCGCCGACCAGCTGCAGGCCGGCCACAGCCCGGCAGAGGTTCGGACGTACCTGGTCAGTCGCTACGGGGCGGAGATACTGGCCGCACCCCCGGCACGCGGCTGGGGTCTGCTGCTCTGGCTGGTACCGGCGCTCGCGCTCGGAATCGGGACCGGTTCGGCCCTGCGCGGCCATCGCCGCACCCGCCGGTACCGCCACACCCCGGTCCCCGCCACCCGGCCGGCACCGGTCCGGTCCGGTACGGCACGGCCGGAGGACCGGACCCGGCGGGCGATCGCCGCGGGCGGGATCTGGAACGCGGGTGCCGTGGCCGTGCTGGCCCTGGTCGGCGGTGTCGCCGTGGCCGCCCCACACCTGACCGCCGTCCCACGCCCGGCGGCCGCCCCGGACCCGGTCGCGTCCGCCGACCCGGTGCTCGACCTGCTGGCGCTGGCGCGCACGGCAGAGGGGCAGGGCCGGTACGAGGCGGCCGCCCAGATGTACCGGACCGCCCTCGCGCAACGGCCGGACGACGAGATCCGCCTGCGGCTGGCCTTCACCCTGATCCGGACCGGGCGGTCCGCCGAGGCGGCCCGACTCGCCGAGACGGTCCTGGCCGGACGGCCCGACGCTCCGGACGCCCTGCTGATGCTCGGCCTCGCACAGCGCGACACCGATCCCGCGACCTCGACCCGCACCCTTCGCCGGTTCCTCGACCGGGCACCCGGGCATCCGGCCGCCGCCGAGATCCGGCGCCTGGTCGAAGCCGGCTGAGCCGTCGTCGATCCCCGGCGCGCGGGCGAACGGTCCCGGACGCCTCGAGGGTCGGACCCGTCCGGTCGCCACCGTCGCCCGCCGGGCCGGTCCGGTCAGCCGGGTCCGCCCCCGGCGCGTACCGCCCGGTGTGCGTGCTGATGTCCGGGGTCATGGTGGAACTCGGGGTCTACGGGGTGGCCCGGGTCCACCGGGTGGTCTTCTCGGCCACCCTCGACCCGGCGGTGCCGGAGCGGACGTTCGTGCCGATGGGCGTGCTGACCGCGCTGGTGGGTGCGGTGATGTGCGTGGAGCAGCGCCACCTCAAGCGGCTGCTCGCGTACTCGACGATCGCGCACGTGGGGCTCTTCCTGACCGCCCTCGGCGTGGGCGACGCCGGTGCGGTCGCCGGGGTCGCGCTGTACGTGGCCGGGCACGCCGGGGTCAAGGCGGCGCTGTTCCTGCTGTCGGGTCTGCTGCTCAACCGATTCCGCAGCGTCGACGAGGGCGGGCTGTACGGCCGCGGCCGGCGCGATCCGTCCGGATGGTTGTTCCTGCTCGCCGGGCTGGCGCTGGCCGGGCTGCCGCCGTTCGGACCCGGGCTGGGCAAGGCGGTGCTCGAGGAGGCGAGCACCGTCCGGCATCCCTGGCTGCTGGTGGTCTTCGTCCTGGTCTCCGCGGCGACCGGCGGTGCGGTGCTGCGGATCGGGGTGCGGATCTACCTCGGTCGGGGGCACCGGCCGGCCGGACCCGAGCCGGCACAGATCTCGGGCGCGGACGAGGAGCCGGAGGGTGGGCGGGGGTTGTCCGACACGCCGGCGACCATGCTGACCGCCGTCGTGCTGCTGCTGGCCGGCGGTCTGGCGGTGGGGCTGGTGCCGCCGCTGGCTCGGGCTGCCGGTCACGGGGCGGCGCTGTTCGTGGACCGGGACGGCTACCTGAGCCAGGTGCTCTCCGGCGCGGACGGGCACGTTCCGCCGGTGCCGCCCGGAATCGGCTGGACCGCGTCGGGGGTGTTGCTGGGTCTGCTGTCCACGGCGGCCGCGGTGGTGGTCGCCGCCCTCGCCCTGTCCGACCGGCGGACGCACGCCGTGGTCGACCGGATCAGGCCGGCCGTGCTGCTGCTCCGCCGGCTGCACTCCGGGCACGTCGGGGACTACGTGGCGTGGCTCGTGGTCGGCGTCGCGCTGCTCGCCGCCCTGGCCGGCCTGCCGGTGCCGTGACCGGGCCGGCGCCGGGCGGCCTGCCGTGCGTGGGTCGGTGGCCGACCGGCGAGACCGGTACGGGAAGGCCCGCGGGTGTCGGGACGGATCGTCCGGGTAGTCCGTGCCGGCCGGGCCCGACCGAGGGGATGGGGCGTGGCCGGCGTGATCGGACCCCCGAGGGCGGTGGCGGCAGCCGTGAGGACCGGAGGCGACGTACGGGCAGGGTCGGCGGATGGCCACCCGCCGCCCCGCCCGTACGTGCTACGCGAGTACGCGCTGATCGCCGACGGGTACCGGGGCGGACTGGTCGATCCTGTCGGCAACGTCGTCTGGCTCTGCGCACCCGACTGGGACAGCGAGGCCGTCTTCGGATGTCTGCTCGGCGCCAGGGGCCGGTACGGCGTCGCGCCCACGGACCCGCACACCGTCTGGGGCGGCTACTACGAGCCCGGCACCCTGATCTGGACCAACCGGTGGGTCACCACGGGCGGCATCGTCGAGTCCCGGGAGGCGCTCGCCCTTCCCGGCCACGAACGCCGGCTGGTCCTGCTCCGCCGGATCCACGCCGTCGAGCACGACGCCGAGCTGGCGGTACACCTGGAGCCGGCCGCCGGCTTCGGCCGGGCGCGACTGGACGAACTGGGCCGGGACGGCGGGAGCTGGCTGGCCCGCAGCGGCGGGCTGCACCTGCGCTGCACCGGAGCCCCGTGGCTGGAACCGGACGGGCCGACGGCGCTGACCGGGCGGCTGACCGTCCCCGCCGGCCACCGGCACGACCTGGTTCTGGAGATCTCGGCAGACCCGATCCGCCAGCCGGCACCGGATCCGGACAGCACCTGGCGGAGCACGGAGCGCGCCTGGCGTGCCGGGATCCTCCCGCTCGCCGACTGCGTCGCCCGGCGCGACGCCCGGTTCGCCCACGCCGTGCTGCGCGGGCTCACCCGCCCCGGTGGGGGCACCGTGGCCGCTGTCACCACCTCGCTGCCCGAACGGGCCCGCAGCGGCCGCAACTACGACTACCGCTACGCGTGGATCCGCGACCAGTGCTACACCGGGTTGGCGGCGGCCGTCGCGGGAGCCGACGACCTGCTCGACTCCGCGGTGGAGTTCGTCCGGGCCCGGCTGGCCGCGGACGGCCCGACGCTGGCGCCCGCCTACACGGCGTCCGGGCAACCGGTGCCGGACGAACAGCCGCTGCCGCATCTGTCGGGCTACCCGGGCGGTGCGGTACGGGTCGGCAACCGGGTGCGGGGCCAGTTCCAGCTCGACGCCCTCGGCGAGTGTCTGCTGCTGCTGGCCGCCGCCGCCCGCCGCGACCGGCTCGACGCGTCGGCCTGGCACGCCGTCGAGATCGCCGCCGCGGCGATCGAGCGGCGGTGGACCGAACCGGACAGCGGGATCTGGGAGCTGACGCCCCGGCAGTGGACGCACTCGAAGCTGACCTGCGTGGCCGGCCTGCGGGCCGTCGCCCGGATCGCACCCACGGCGCAGGCCGGCCGCTGGACGTCCCTCGCCGACGCCGTGCTCGCCGACGTCGGGCGGCACGGCGTCCACCGGCATGGCCGCTGGCGCCGCGCGTACGACGACGACCGGGTCGACGCCGCGCTGCTGCTGCCCACGGTCCGGGGCGCCGTGCCGTCGGACGACCCCCGCGGTGCGGCGACCCGCCGGGCGGTGCTGAACGAGCTGGCCGAGGACGGGTACCTGTACCGCTACCGGCCGGACGAGCGGCCGCTCGGCGAGGCGGAGGGCGCCTTCCTGCTCTGCGGCTTCATCGCGGCCCTCGCCACCCACCAGGCCGGCGACCCGGTGGACGCGCACCGGTGGTTCGAACGCAACCGGGCCGGTTGCGGCCCACCCGGACTCTACGCCGAGGAGTACGACGTCCAGCAGCGGCAGCTTCGCGGCAACCTGCCGCAGGCGTTCGTCCACGCACTGCTGCTGGAGACCGCCGTGACGCTGGCGCGGCCGGCGGCGGGGTGACGGTGGGCAGGCGCCGGGCGGGACCCGACCCGCCGCGTCAGCGGACCCGGAACCGTTCCGCGTCGGCGTCCCGGAAGCTGAGCCCGGTGCCGGGCTCGGTCAGGTTCACCGGTGCGCTCCCACCGTCGGCGGTCACCGCACCCGCGAAGAACATCGCCTCGATCCGGACGTGGTCGTGGAACCACTCCAGGTGGCGCAGGTTCGGCACCGCGGCGGCGACGGCGAGGTGCTGGTGCGGCGCGCAGTGCGCCGAGACGTCCAGCCCGGCGGCCTCGGCCACCGCCGCGGCGCGCAGGAACTCGCTGATCCCTCCGCACCGGGTCACGTCGAGCTGTTGGCAGTCGACGTACGGCACCATGCGGTGCACGTACGCGAGGTCGTAGCCGTACTCGCCGGCGGCGACGTCGGCGTCCACCCGGTCGCGGACGATGCCCAGCCCTTCCAGATCGTCGGAGCTGACCGGTTCCTCGAACCAGCGCACGTCCAGCGCCTCGGCGGCCCGCATGATCCGGATCGCCTGCTTGCGCCGGTAGCCGCCGTTGGCGTCGACGAAGAGTTCCGCCTCGTCGCCGATCGTCGAGCGGGCGGCGGCCATCCGCGCCAGATCCCGGGCCTCGGCGGTGCCCCGGGACTCCCCGATCTTGATCTTCACCCGGGGGATGCCCTGCTCCCGAACCCAGCCGGCCAGTTGCCGGTGCTGCTGTTCGCGGTCGTAGCTGGTGAAACCTCCACTGGCGTAGACCGGAACCTGCCGGCGGGCGGTACCGAGCAGCCGGGCGAGCGGCACGCCGAGCCGGCGCGCCTTCAGATCCCAGAGCGCGCAGTCGGCCGCGGAGAGAGCCAGCCCGCCGATGCCTGGACGGCCGGCGTTACGCAGCCGGGCGCACATGGCCCGCCAGGCGGCCGGCACGTCGTCGGGATCGAGGTCGGCGACGGCGGGGGCGAGCAGGTCGGTGACCACCGTGGCGGTGGCCGCCGGCCCGTAGGTCCACCCGATCCCGACCGGCGGTGTCCCCCCGCCGGTCGGTTCGCCGTGGGCCCGGACCAGGACCAGGGTGGTGCTCGACCAGGCGAGGGTCCCGTCGGCCTCGGCCGCGTCCGTCGGAACCCGGTAGGCGCGGGCCTCGAACCGGATCACGGCTTCACCGGCCCGGGCGGTGGCCGCGAGGCCACGCACCGAGGAGGGCGGCGGTCCTCGTACCGAGCACCGCGGCGGCCGCCGTGCCGAGGGCGGCGACTGCCGCGGTGGTGGCGAGCCGGGTCAGCCGGGTGGGGCCGACCGGCCGCCGCGCCCACCGGCGTTCCGGCAGCGGACCTGCCGGGTCCCCGTGCAGTCCGGCGCGGAGCAGCTCGGCCAGGTGCAGCGCCTGCCGGCCGCCGGCCGCGCCCTGCGCGATCTGGGTTCGGCAGCTGAAGCCGTCGGCGAGGACCACGGCCCCGGGGTCGGCGTCGCGCAGCGCGGGCAGCAGCACCCGCTCGGCGCAGGCCACGGACACCTCGTAGTGGCCCCGTTCGAAACCGAAGTTCCCGGCGAGGCCGCAACAGCCGGAGTCCAGGAACTCGGCGCGCACCCCGGCCGCGTCGAGCACCGCGCGGTCGGCGTCGACGCCGAGGACGGCGTGCTGGTGGCAGTGCGTCTGGATCAGCGCGGTACGCGGCACCGACGGCGGTCGCCAACCGGGGGTGTGATCGCGCAGCAGCTCGGCGAGGGTCACCGTCTGCCGCCGCAGCTTCCGGACGTCCTCGTCGTCCGGGAAGAGTTCGGCGGCGTCGGAGCGGAACACCGCGGTGCAGCTGGGCTCCAGGCCGAGCACCAGACCGCCGGAGCGCAGGTGCGGGGCCAGTGCCGCCACGGTGCGGCGCAGTACCCGCTTGGCGGTGTGCAACTGGCCGGTGGAGATGAGGGTGAGCCCGCAGCACAGCGGCCCGTCCGGCATCCGGACCCGCCAGCCGGCCGCCTCCAGCACCTCCACGGCGGCCTGCCCGACGCCGGGATGGAAGTGGTTGGTGAAGGTGTCCGGCCAGAGCACCACCTCGCCGCGCCAGCCGTCTCCGCGCGGTCCCCGCTGGCCGTACCAGCGCCGCAGCGTCTGGGTGGCGAACAGGGGCAGGTCGCGACGCTGGTCGATGCCGGCGACCAGTTTGGCCAACCGGTCCAGCCCGGGGGCGTGCGTCAGCGCGTTGGCCAGCCTCGGCGCCGCCGAGGCGAGCGCGGCGGTGAGGGGCAGCCAGCCCATCGAGTAGTGCGTCCGGGGACGCAGCCGGCGGGCGTAGTGGTGGGCGAGAAACTCCGCCTTGTAGGTGGCCATGTCGACGTTGACCGGGCAGTCCGCCTTGCAGCCCTTGCAGGCCAGGCAGAGGTCGAGCGCGTCGCGGACCGCCGCGGAGCGCCAGCCGTCGGCGATCGGCCCGCCGCGCGCGCTGCCGTCGAGCATCTCGAACAGCAGCCGGGCCCGGCCCCGGGTGGAGTGCTCCTCCTCACGGGTGACCATGTACGACGGGCACATCACCCCGCCGTGTTCGCGGCGGCACTTGCCGACGCCGACGCAGCGCAACACGGCCCGCGGGAAGCTGCCGGCGTCCTCGGGGTAGCGGAAGACCGTGTCCACCGGGCCGTGGTTGTAGTCCACCCCGAGCCGCAGTTGGGTGTCCATCGGGTACGCCGGCGTCACCTTGCCGGGATTCATCCGGTCCTCCGGGTCGAAGATCGCCTTGAACTGCCCGAACGCCCGGACCACCCGGTCACCGAACATCCTCGACAACAGTTCCCCGGTGGCCTGCCCGTCACCGTGCTCGCCGGAGAACGATCCGCCGTAGGCGACGACCAGGTCGGCGGCACGTTCCACGAAGGCCCGGAACTGCCGCACACCGTCGGCGGTGCGTGGCTCGAACGGGATCCGGGTGTGGACGCAGCCCTGCCCGAAGTGCCCGTAGCGCGACGCCTGCTCGAACCCGAACTCCCGGCAGAGCCGGTCGAGGTCGCGAAGGTAGTCGCCGAGCCGCTCGGGTGCGACCGCCGAGTCCTCCCAGCCGGGGAAGGTGTCGGCCAGGCCGGGCACCCAGGCGGTGGCGCCGAGGCCGGCCTCCCGGACCGTCCAGAGCTGTGCCTCGTCGGCCTCGTCGTCGAAGCGGAAGACGCTCGGCCCGTTCCGCCCCCGCATCGCGGTGCCGAACCGTTCCGCCGCGTCGTCGGCCTCCCGCGCGGTCTCCGCACCGAACTGCACCATCAGCCAACCACCGCCGGGCGGCAGCATGTGCAGGGCCGCCGGGTGCAGCCGCTTGCGCTTCTCGAAGTCGACGAGCTTGTCGTCGATCCCTTCCAGCGCTATGGGGTCGTACGACAGCACGTGCGGCACGTCGTCCGCGGCGGCCGCGAGGTCCGGGTAGCCGAGCACGACCAGGGTCCGGGCCTTGGTCGTGGGCAGCAGACGCAGCCGGGCGCGCAGGATCGTGACCAGGGTCCCCTCCGAGCCGACCAGCGCCTGGGCGACGTGGAAGTTCTTCTCCGGTAGCAGGCTGTCGAGGTTGTAGCCGGAGACCCGGCGCGGGATGTCCGGATAGCGGGCGCGGATGTCGTCGGCGTACTCGTCCCGCAGCGCTCGCAGCTGGCGGTAGATCTCCGCCGGCCGGCCGCCCCGGGCCAGGATCTCGGCGTAGGTCTCGTCGCTCGTCTCGCCCACCCACATCCGGGTGCCGTCGTAGAGCAGCACCTCCAGCTCGACGACGTTGTCGACCACCTTGCCGGTGCGCTGGGCGGTGGCGCCGCAGGAGTTGTTGCCGAGCATCCCGCCGATCGTGCAGTGGTCGTGGGTGGCCGGCATCGGGCCGAACTCCAGCCCGTACGGCGCCAGTCGCTCGTTGAGGGTGTCCCGGACGATACCCGGCTCGACCAGGCAGGTCCGTCGGTCCGGATCGACCTCCAACAGCCGGTGGCAGTACTTCGACCAGTCGAGCACCACCGCCACGTTGGTGCACTCGCCGATCAGGCTGGTTCCGCCGCCGCGGGAAAGGATCGGCGCGCCGTGGCGCCGGCAGACCTCGACGGCCGCCACCGCCGCCTCGACGGTGCGGGGCAGCACCACCCCGAGCGGGACCTGCCGGTAGTTGGAGGCGTCGGTCGAGTACGCGGCGCGCGAGCCGGCGTCGAACCGTACCTCGCCGTCGACCGCGGCGCGCAGGTCGACGGCGAGTCCCGCCAGGTCGATCCCCTCGACCGGCGACGGAGCCCGGGTCACCGGTTCCGGCAGCGTCACCCTGGACACCTGTCGGGTCATGACCGCAGCTCGTTGATCTTGTCCCGGGCCACCGTCGCGAGGGTGGCCACCCGGTGCGGCTGGCCGCGCAGGAACGCCTCGGTGAAGTGCCGGGCCTGTTCGTACCGCACCCTGCCCGGCATCGGCGGCTCGTTCGGGTTCACGTCGCAGTCGACCAGCGCCGGTCCCGGGTGGGCCAGCGCCGCCCGCAGCGCCCCCGGCAGATCCCCCGGCTCGGTGACCTTCGCACCGTACCCGCCGCAGGCACGCGCCCAGGCGGCGAAGTCCGGCTCCGGCTCACGGTGCCGCACCGCGTACTCCGGATAGCCCAGGACGATCTGCTCCCACAGGATCTGCCCGTACGCGTTGTTGTTGTTCACGACCACCTTGATCGGCAGGTCGTGCCGGACGGCGGTCAGGAACTCCGCCATCAGCATGGCGAACCCGCCGTCCCCCACGTACGCGATGACCTGCCGGCCGGGAAACGCGAGCTGCATCGCGACGGCGTACGGCAGGCCGCAGGCCATCGTGGCGAGGTTGCCGGAGAGGTAGAACTCCCGGCTGCCCCTGATGGTCCAGTGCCGGGCCGCCCAGGTGGCGACCGTGCCCGAGTCACAGGTCAGGATGGCGTCGTCGGCCGCCTGCTCGTCGAGGCAGCCCGCCAGGTACTGCGGCGCGATCGGACGCCGGCGTGGGTCCTCCAGCGCCTTCATGTCCGCCCGCCACTCGTCCCTCCGTCGCTGGTAGGTCGTCAGGAACGTCCGGTCCCGACGCGGGGACAGCATGGGCAGCAGCTGCCGCAACGCGGTACCCGCGTCGGCGGTCACCGCCGCCGCCACCGGCAACCGCAGCCCGACGAGGCTCGCGTCCAGGTCGATCTGCACCACCCGGGCCTGGTCTGGCGCGGGCAGGTACTTCCCGTACGGGAAGGATGTGCCGACCATCAGCAGCGTGTCGCACTCCTCCATGAGCTCCTCGCTCGGTCGGGTGCCGAGCAGTCCGAGGCCTCCGGTGGTGAGTGGGTGGTCGTCCGGCACGACGTGCTTGCCCGGCAGTGTCTTCACGATCGGGGCGCCGAGCACCTCGGCGGTCGCGAGCACCTCCTGCCGGGCGTCGCGGGCGCCGACGCCGACCAACATCGCGATCTTCCGGCCCGCGTTGAGCACCTCGACCGCCCGGGCGAGGTCGTCGGACGCGGGGGCGACCGGTGGGTGTGACACCACCGCGTTGCTGGTCGGCGGCGTACCCGGGCTGACGTGGCGGTACGGGTCCTCGGTCACCTTCGCCACCTGGACGTCGTTCGGGAACGACAGGTGTGCCACCGTCCGCTTCGCCAGGGCGTTGCGGATCGCGATGTCGACCACCCCCGGCATCTGCTGCGGGTTGGTCACCACCAGGTTGTAGGCGGCCACGTCCTGGTACAGCAGGTTGGTGTGCAGCTCCTGCTGGTAGTACGAGCCCAGCACCGAGGTCTCCTGCATGCCGGTGATCGCCAGCACCGGCACGTGGTCGAGCTTGGCGTCGTAGAGCCCGTTGAGCAGGTGCACGGCGCCCGGACCGGAGGTGGCGACGCAGACGCCGAGCCGGCCGGTCGCCTTCGCGTACCCGGTGGCCATGAAGGCGGCCGCCTCCTCGTGGTGCACCAGGATGAACCGGAGCCGGTCGCGCTCGCGCCGGAACCCCTCCATCAGCCCGTTGATGCCGTCCCCGGGGAGGCCGAACACCGTGTCGACTCCCCACTCGACCAGCCTCCTGGCCAGGCTCTGGCCCACGATCTCCCGCATCCGGCCACCCCTGTTGTCGCGCCGATGTCCGCAGGGCGGTGGCGAGGATGACCGGTGATCCCGTCGAGTTCCCCGCCGGCCGGTCGCCACGCGGGTCGCCGCCCACGCGTGCCGCCCCGCACCGACTCCCCGTCCCCGCCGCCGGCCGTTCCGGCGGTCGCAGCGGAGCTACCCGCGCGCGAGTGACGACAAACGCCTCCACCCGGCCCCGACCGGTCGGCGGCTACCGCGCGTGGTCCGCGAAGAAGGTCCAGATCGCGTCCGTGGCGGCCAGGGCCGTCGATGGCGGGTCCAGGCCGAGCAGCCGCTCCGCCGGGGTCAGCGGCGCGCCGCCCGGCCACTGGTGTCCGGCACCGGCGACGGTGACCAGGTCGACGCCACGGCCGTCCGGGCAGCGGGCCCGAGACGTGGTCACGGGTCCCTCGCTGCGCACCTGCGGCGTGCCGCACGCCGCGATCTCGCGCCACCGGTCGATCTGGTCGGGCACGGCAGGGCCACCGATCTTGACCGGAAGCGGCCCGGTTCCGCCGTTGTCCAGCACCCCCGGGCCGCCGTCGTACGGAACCACGGCGTCGGCGGTGCCGTGGATGTGGAGCACGGAGACCGGCGCCGGGGCCGGACACGGCCCGAGGAGCTTCGCGGCCACCACGCCGATGGCGGCGAAGGTGGTGGTGTCGCAGGCCAACCGGTAGGCGAGCATGCCGCCGTTGGATATCCCGGCGGCGTAGACCCGCCGCGGGTCGACCGGCAGCCGGGCCGCGACGGCGGCCACCGTGGCGACGACGAACGCCACGTCGTCGACGCCGTCGCGGGCCGACGGCCCACAGCAGTCAGGGCTGACCGCCCATGACCGGTTCAGCCCTTCCGGGTACGCGACCACGAAGCCGTGACGGTCCGCGGCGGTGTTCCAGCCGTACGACTCCTCCGCCTGCCGGGCGCTGCCGAGGGCACCGTGCAGCATCACCACCAGCGGTACCGGCTCCGCCAGCGACAGGTGGCCCGGACGGTACAGCCGGAAGGTGCGTGTCCGGCCGTCCACGGTGATGCGGTGGACGGACGAGCCCGGGGTGATGAGGTCCGGGGCCGGGACCCCGGAGGTGGGCCCGGCCGGGGTGGGTCCGGTCGGCGCGGGAGCTGTCTCCACCGGGCGCCGCGACGCCCCCGCCGGGCGCTGCGGTGGCCGCACCGGGTCGCAGCCGGACACCACCGTGAGGACGCTGGCGACCGCCAGCGCCGTCAGCAGGGTACGACGGAGGGCTCCCGTCCTCGTGGCCCACCGGTCCATGCCTCGCTCCGCCTCTCGTGCTGGTCGGGTGTTGTCGGTGGCCGGCCGGGCTCTGGGGCTCCGGCCGGCCACCGAGGTGTTGACGACGTGCGGGACGGGCCCGTCCCGGACGGGATGTCCACCGTCCCGGGACGGGACCCGTCGGTCCGCGGGGGACGGTCAGGAACCGGCCACCGGGAGCCGGATCAGCTCCCACCCGCCCTCCGGGACGTCGTCGCCCGGGTCGGTCCGCAGGTTCATCGGGTTCGCCGTACCGACGTAGAGGGTCGACCGGTCGGCGACCATGCTGCGGATGCCGTAGTTGAGGTAGTTGCCGAGCCCGGTGGTGTCCACCGGCCTCGCCGGTCCGTGCGGCTGGTCGAACACCCACAGGTCGGCCCCGTAGGACGCGGGAGCGATGACGCCGAGCGCGGCCTGCGTCGCGGCGCGGAGGTCGGCCGGCAGGTCCTTGGCGAGATAGCTCCAGTCCATCGTGCCGATGTAGAGCGCGTCGCCGACCACCGCCATCTTCCAGGTGTAGTTGTTGTAGCCGTTGCCGAATCCCGCCGCGCCGTACCGGGGCTTGTACCCGGTCGGGACGAGCCGCCAGGCGCCCGTCCCGTCGTTGGCCTCCGGGTCGTACGCGGGCAGCTCCGCCGCGCCGTACAGCAGGTCGGCCTGGGCCCTGCCCTGGTCGAACCTGCTGGCCCGGAAGATGCTCGTCGCGCGGTGCGTGTTCTGCGCGACGGCGGCTTCCTGCTCGGCGCCCACCGGCTCGTAGACCGACGCGTGCACGCTCAGCGCCTTCATCGGCACGTGCATCGTGCCCCAGTAGAGGTTGCCGCCGTAGGAGGCGAGCCCGCCGAGTCCGTACGTCGTGGCGATCACCGGGTCCGGCTCGTACTGGGTCACGTTCCACACCTGGGTCCAGGCGGTCGCGTCCTCGAGGTTCAAACCCCGTTCGCCGTCGGCCAGCCACGGGCTCATCCAGAGCCCCGCGGTGTTTCCACCCTCGACCGCGCGGTTGACGCTGGGCCAGGTCGTGACGAACATCCGCCCCTTGTGCACGACGAGGTCGGCGACCTGGGCCGGTAGGCTGCCCACCACCGTGAAGTCGAACGGCGAGGACCTGCTGCCGGTCCAGCGCAGCACCGCACCGCCGCTCTGACCGTCGGTCCCCAGGCCGACCCCGGCGTAGAGTGCGCTGTCGGCCACGAGGAAGTGCCGGATGCTGCCGTACTCGGGCAGCGTCGTCGACCCGAGGTACCGGCCCGACTCACCGTCGAAGGCGAACAGGTTGAGCCCGAGGACGCTCGGTCCACCGAGCAGGACGACGCCCCGGTGTGAGCCGGCGGCGCGGATCCCCACCGTCGACTCCAGCCGTTGGCGGTCAAGCTCCGAGGCGGTGCGGACGTCCTCGGTCTTGTCCGTCAGGGTCCGCGACGACGTGTCGTAGGCGTAGAGCTTCGGCGGGCGCCAGTCACCTCCGGCCGGCGGGATGATCGGCATTTCCGCACGCACCGGGCTCTCGCCGTACTCGCAGACGTAGTCGTCGTTCTGGATCGGTTCGGTGAGCGCGAGGCTCAGCCCCATCGTCAGGCAGTGGGCGTTGGGTGCGGTCCCGAACCACAGGCTGTTGCCCGATCGTGTCAGGCCCCAGACGTACGACTGGTTCACCTTCGGCTGCCCGAGTTCGCACCCGGCCCCGGCCACCTCGGCGGAGGCCGGGGGTCCGAGGCCGACGAAGCACTCGTCCGGCGCGGCCTTCGCCAGCAGTTCGGGTACGGCGTCGGCCGGCGCCTGCCGGCGGCCCGCTTCGGACAGTCTGCCGGGCAGGCGCTTCTGCACCGCGGTCCCGGCGTCGGCACCACCGCGTGTCGCCGGCGCGGTGGCCAACACCAGTGAGGTCGCCATGACCGCGGCGGTGGAGAAGAGCAGAGACCGGGCGAGCATCCGGGTTCTGTCCATGCGTTTTCCTTTCGTGGATGACGGTTCGCGCGTGGCGGTCGCCACGAACGTCGGGCAGGGTGTGCGACGGGCAGGCGAGATCACCGGGCGGACGGCGTCCGCTGGCGCGCGGACGCGGGGCCCGTGGTGAGGGTCGCTGAACGTCGTGTCCCGGGCTGGGCGCGGGCTGGTCGGTGCTGCCGGGTCCCGTCGGCGGGCGGTCGGTCAGCGCGAGTCGGAAGTGATACGGGTACCGGGCGCCATCAGCCCCTCCGGCATGAGGTGGGTGGCAACTGGCTACATCATGACGGTAGCTCACGAAAAGGGCGTTACGCGCAAAGAATTCGGAACTCGAAGCAGGGGCCGACCGAGTCCGGCCGGGACGGTCGATCAGGGCCTGGAACCAGGCAGAAGCGGTTACCGAGATCGATATCTGACATACGAACGCATCTCATGTAAAGAGGGGAAAAAGTCTCGCATTTTACACTTTAGGGTCTATGACCTGCAAAAACGTCGTCAAACGACGTAAGCTTGCAGGGGTCGAAACGGCGCCCGCGACCCCCGCAGCGACACGGCGGACGAGGCGGCCCGGCACGCCCCCGCCTGGCTCAGTGACGGGAGTTCCATGAGTACTGCAACCGCCGGGAGTGCTCCGGTCATCGTCATCAACCCCTGCGGCGGTGTCGAACCCAGCCCGCGCATCGTGGCGGCCGCCGGCGGTGGCGGTGGCGTCGGGGTCCTCGACCTTGTCCGGGGCGACCACCGGGTGTTGCAGGCGCTGGAGCGGGCGGCGTCGTGGTCGGTGACACCGGTCGGGGTACGGGTCCCACCGGGCTGCGCCGCGTCACTGGACGACGTGGAGCGGGCCGCGGACGGCCGCCTGGGCCTCGTGGTGTTGCCGGCCGACAGCGCGTGGTCGTTGGGCGACGTCGCGCGACGCTGCCGGGTGCTGGCGGAGGTGACGAGCGCGGCGGAGGCGCGGGCCGCCGCCGCCGGCGGCGCGGACGGCCTGATCGCCCGCGGTTGTGAGGCCGGTGGACGGGTCGGTGAGCTGAGTTCCTTCGTCCTGTTGCAGCAGCTGCTCGCCGACGAGACGCTCGGCCTGCCGGTGTGGGTCGCCGGCGGGATCGGGCCGCGCACCGCCGCCGCGTGCGTGGTCGGCGGGGCGGCCGGTGTGGTCCTGGACAGCCAGCTGGCGCTGATGCCCGAGTCGGACCTGCCGGAGGACGTGCGGGTCGTGATCGGGCGGATGGACGGCTCGGAGACGGTGCTGCGCGACGGCCTACGGGGAGTACCCCGCGGAGGCCGCCCGGACGGTGCCGGCGAGTTGCTTCCGGTCGGGCAGGACGGCTGGTTGGCGGCGGTGTTCCAACGGCACTGGCGCAACACCGCCTCGGCGGTGCGCGGCATCCGCGCGGCCATCAGCGAAGCGGTCGGTGACGCCGAGGCCGCCGGGGTGCTGGAGCCGGACGCCCCGTTGGCCCGGGCGCTCGGGGTACGGATCCCGGTCGCGCAGGGGCCGATGACGCGGGTCAGCGACGTGGCGCCGTTCGCGGCGGCGGTGGCCGGTGACGGTGCGCTGCCGTTCATCGCGCTCGCCCTGGCCAGCGGCGAGCAGTCCCGGCGGATGCTGCGCGAGACCGCGCAGGCGCTGGGTGACCGTCCGTGGGGGGTCGGTGTGCTCGGCTTCGCCCCGGAGGAGGTGCGCGCCGCGCAGCTCGCGGCGGTGCGGGAGATCCGGCCGCGGGTCGCGATCATCGCCGGTGGGCGACCGACGCAGGCCAGGGCACTGGAGGCCGAGGGCATCGCGGCGTTCCTGCACGTACCGTCGCCGGGACTGTTGCGGCAGTACCTGCGCGCCGGAGCCCGCCGCTTCGTGTTCGAGGGCGCCGAGTGCGGCGGGCACGTGGGGCCGCAGACGAGCCTCCCGCTGTGGGAGGCGCAGCTGCTGACCCTGGCGGAGTTCCTCGACGAGACGGCAACCCCGGCCACCGGGCCCCGGTCCGCCTCCGCACCGGACGGCTCTCCCGCCGGCGTCCCCGACACGCCGGTCCAGGTGTTCTTCGCCGGGGGCATCCACGACGCGCGCTCCGCGGCGATGGTGGCGGCGATGGCGGGGCCGCTGGTTCGGCGCGGCGTACAGGTCGGGGTGTTGATGGGCACCGCGTACCTGTTCACCCGGGAGGCGGTCGAGTGCGGGGCGATCCAGCCGCTGTTCCAGCGCCAGGTGATCGCGGCGACGGGCACGGCGGTGCTGGAGACGGCGCCGGGGCACGTGACGCGCTGCCTCCCCAGCCCGTACGTCGACGACTTCCACCGGGTGCGCCGCGAGCTGGTCACGGCGGGGGCGACCGGCCGTGACGTGTGGGAGCGGCTGGAGATGCTCAACGTCGGTCGACTACGTATCGCCAGCAAGGGTCGGCGTCGCGACGGGGACACGCTGGTCGCCGTGGACGAGGCGGGCCAGCACGCCGAAGGGCTCTTCATGGCCGGACAGGTGGCCGTGCTGCGGGACTCGCCGACCACCGTGTCCGACCTGCACCGCGCGGTGACCGTCGACGCGCGGCGTTTCCACGCCGCGCGGCTCGCGGCGCTGGCACCGGCCTTCCGCCCGGCCGCCGGCCCGGCCGAGCCGGCACCGGCGGCGCCGCTGGACATCGCCATCATCGGCATGTCCTGCGTCTTCCCAGGCTCACCGGACCTGGCCAGCTTCTGGCAGACGATCCTGAGCGGTCGCGACACCATCACCGAGGTGCCGGCCCAGCGGTGGTCGGTCGACACCTACTACTCCCCCGAGGTCGAGCCGGGGCAGGTGGGCCGGTTCAGCGTGTCGAAGTGGGGTGGGTTCATCGCGCCGGTGCCGTTCGACGCGATCGGATACGGGATCCCGCCGGCCGCCCTGGCCAGCATCGACCCCACCCAGCTCCTGGCCCTGGAGGCCGCGCACCGGGCCCTCGTCGACGCCGGGTACGCCTACGACGCGCCCGGCGCCGACCACTCCCGCACCGGCGTGGTGTTCGGCGCCGAGGCGGGCAGTGACATGGGGCACGCGCAGACGATGCGCACCATGCTTCCGGCCTATCTCGGCGAGGTCCCCGCCGCACTGGAGGACCAGTTGCCCAGGGTCACCGAGGACTCGTTCCCCGGTGTGCTGGCCAACGTGATCGCCGGCAGGGTCGCGAACCGGTTGGACCTGGGCGGCCCCAACTTCACGGTGGACGCGGCCTGCGCCTCGTCGCTCGCCGCGCTGGACGCGGCCTGCAAGGAGTTGGCGGCGGGCACCAGCGACCTGATGGTCTGCGGCGGGGCCGACCTGCACAACGGCATCAACGACTACCTGATGTTCACCTCGGCGCATGCTCTGTCACCGACGGGCCGGTGTCGCCCGTTCGACAGCGCCGGCGACGGCATCTCACTCGGCGAGGGTGTCGCCTGCGTCGTACTCAAGCGGCTCGCCGACGCCGAGCGGGACGGCGACCGGATCTACGCGGTGATCAGGGGGATCGGCGGCTCCAGCGACGGGCGGGCCCTCGGCCTGACCGCGCCGCGGGCCGAGGGGCAGCGCCGGGCGCTGGAGCGGGCGTACGCGCGCAGCGGCGTCTCCCCCCGCCAGGTCGGGCTGGTCGAGGCGCACGGCACCGGCACGGTCGTCGGCGACCGCACCGAGCTGGAGACCCTGACCCGGCTGTTCGTCGAGTCGGGTGCCCGCCCCGGCAGCTGTGCGCTGGGCTCGGTCAAGTCCCAGATCGGCCACACCAAGTGCGCGGCCGGGCTCGCCGGCATGATCAAGGCCACGCTCGCGCTGTACACCGGCGTCCGGCCACCGACCATCAACCTGACCCGCCCCAACCCGGCGTGGGATCCCGAGCGCAGTCCGTTCGCCTTCTTCACCGAGGCCCGGCCGTGGGGCGTTCCGGCCGGTGAACGGATCGCCGCGGTCAGCGCCTTCGGCTTCGGTGGCACCAACTACCACGTGGTGCTCGCCGCGCACCCGCGTACCCCCGAGCCGCGGCACACCCGCCAGGAGTGGCCGGCGGAGTTGTTCTGCTTCCGCGGCCCCGACCGGGCGGCGGCACACCGGGAGCTGCGGCGTCTGGTCGACGCGCTGCGGGCCACCGACCGGTACGGCCGGCCGTGGCGGCTACGCGACCTGGCCGGTACCGTCGCGGCCCAGGCCGATCCGCGCTCCGGGCCCGTCCAGGTCGCGATCGTCGCCCGCGATCGCGCTGACCTCGAACGGCTGCTGGACCGCGCACTGGCCGGCGAGCACGATCCCGAACACGGGCTCGTCCAACCACCGTCGACGGTCGGGCGGTCCGTCGGCGGGCAGGTGGCGTTCCTGTTTCCCGGGCAGGGCAGCCAGCAACCCGGGGCGCTGGCGGAACTGTTCGTCAGTTTCCCCGAGGTACGCCGGTATCTCGAACTCGGCCGGGAGTGGGCGGACCTCATGTTCCCACCGGCCGCGTTCGACCCCGCCACCGCCGACGCCCAGCGACGACGGCTCCGCGACACCCGGGTGGCCCAGCCGGCGCTCGGTATCGGCGGGCTCGCCGTCGCCCACCTGCTGCACCGGCTCGGCGTTCGGCCCGACCTGGCGGGTGGGCACAGCTACGGCGAGCTCGTCGCGCTCTGCACCGCCGGCGCCTGCGATCCGCTCACCCTGCTACGGCTCAGCCGCCGGCGGGCCGACGCGATCCTCACCTCCGTCGGTGACGATCCGGGCACGATGGCCGCGGTCGCCGCCACCGCCGAACGCGTCGACGAGATCCTCGCTCGCACAGGTCTCGCCGGGCAGGTCGTCCTCGCCAACCGTAACGCTCCCGCCCAGCAGGTGATCTCCGGTCCCACCGCCGCGGTACGGACGGCGGTCGACGCGCTCAGGGCCGCCGGCCTGCCGGCGCGCGGCCTCGACGTCGCCTGTGCCTTCCACAGTCCGCTCGTCGCCCCCGCCGTCAAGCGCTTCGCGGAGGATCTCGCCGCTGCTCCCATCGCCGCACCGCGCATCCCGGTCTGGTCCAACCGCACCGCCACCGTCTATCCGTCGGATCCCGACGGAATACGGCGCGAGCTCGCCGAGCAGATCGGTGCGCCGGTGCGGTTCGTCGACCAGATCGAGTCGATGTACGCCGCCGGTGCCCGCATCTTCGTCGAGGCCGGTCCGGGGCAGGTTCTCACCGGTCTCGTCCGGGGCATCCTCGGGGACCGGCCGCACCTCGCCGTCGCCTGCGACCGCCGCACCGGCGAGGGACTCCGGGATCTCCTCGTCGCCGTGGCTGAGCTGGCCTGCGCCGGCGTACCGGTCCGGACCGGGTGGCTGTTCCACGACCGCGACACCGCCCTGGTGACCACCACCGAAACCGAATCCGAAAATCGTCCATTTTGGACGGTCGACGGGCAACTCGTCCGTGATCGCGGTGGCCGCCCCCTGCCCGGCGGCATGACGCCCCCCCGACCCAGCAAGGAGCTGTCCATGACCTCACCAGTCGGGCCCATCACCGACGGCCCCGACGACCGGAACGGGCGAGGTGGCCGGGACGACCTGCTCGCCGAGTTCCTCCGGACCAATCGGGAGATGATCGCCGCCCAGCACGCCGTCATGCTCGCCTACCTCACCGGCACCGCCGGTGGGGCCGTCGAGCGGTCAGCGCAGCCGCAGCCGGCCGGCTCCACCCCGAGTGCCGTGGCCATCACGGCTGCCCCGGCGGGACCGATCCAGCCGGTCCCGCCCGCGCCGCGTCCGTCGCCGGGCAGGACGGGCCAGGCCGGCGACACCGCAGGCGAGACGGGTGGCGCGCTACCGGCCCTGCCGGTGTCGGCGAGCCCGGCCGTGCCGGTCCTGCCGCGGGGGGCGGCCACCGCCGTACCGGCCCCGGCCGGCCCGGCGATACCCCTTCCCGCCGCGCCGGCCCCGGCAGCCACCCTGACCACGATCCCCGACGGCGCCGGCCACACAGCGGCAGACGCCGCGAACACCGCGGCCGGGGACGGCACGTCCGACCCGGCCCCGTCGACGTTCGGCATTCCGGCCGCGGTGCTGGCGGTGATCAGCGAGCGCACCGGATACCCCGTCGACATGATCGACCTCGACCTGGACCTGGAAGCCGACCTCAGCATCGACTCCATCAAACGCGCCGAGGTCGCCGGCGAGGTCGCCACCCGCCTCGGCCTGGCCACCGAAGGCGACGAGTCAGAACTGGAAGGACTGGTCAAGGCGCGCACCGTCCGCGCCATGGTCGACTGGCTCACCACCCGGGTGAACACCGCCGTTGCCGCGGCTGTCCCCACACCCGACGGGCCCACACCCAACGGGGTGTCCGTCGCGGTGGCGGACGCCCCGGCGTCCGAGGGCGTACCCGACACGGTGGAGTGTCAGGCCGCGGTGCTGGCGGTGCTCAGCGAGCGCACCGGATACCCCGTCGACATGATCGACCTCGACCTCGACCTGGAGGCCGACCTCAGCATCGACTCCATCAAACGCGCCGAGGTCGCCGGCGAGGTCGCCACCCGCCTCGGCCTGGCCACCGAAGGCGACGAGTCAGAACTGGAAGGACTGGTCAAGGCGCGCACCGTCCGCGCCATGGTCGACTGGCTCACCACCCGGGTGAACACCGCCGTTGCCGCGGCTGTCCCCACACCCGACGGGCCCACACCCAACGGAGCCCTCCCACCCGTCCCGGCCCCGACATGGACCGCGCCGAGCGGGCCGGCTGCCCCCGCCGCACGGCTGGCCCCCACGGCGGCGGTGACGGCGGGCGGCCCGGCGTCGGTCGCGGGGCACACGGCGGGCGGCCCGACAGCCGTCGCCACGGCGACGGCGCGCCTTCCCGGGTCGGCCGACGGGCACACCCCGCACGGCGTCGCACCGAAGCGGATGCTGCCCGTGGTGGTGCCGCTTCCGGAGGCACCGAGGCGACCTGCGACGACGCTGACCGGCGCGACGTTGGTGGTCACCGGAGCGGGGTCGGCCGCGGGACGACTCGTCGACGTGCTGCGCCGGCACGGGGCACAGGTGCGCACCGGCACGGTCGCCGAGCCCGGCGACCTGGAGCGGGCCGACGGACTGGTCCTGCTCGACGGGCTGGGCGGCGGGCAGGTCCCGCTGTTGCCCGGCGCGTTCGCGGTGATCAAGCAGGCCCTGACCGGCGGGCTGCGCTGGCTGCTGGCGATCGTCGACCGCAACGCCGGCGAGGGTGCGGACGGGCTCCGCGGACTGTTCCGCACCGCCGCCCGGGAGTACCCGTCGATCACCGCACGACTGGTCGTCGTGGACGGCACGGAAACCGCTGACCGGCTCGCCGAGCACGTGCTCGACGAACTGCTCCGCGAGGGCGAGACCCCGGTGGTGGACCGCAGCCACGGCGGTCGGCACGGGTACGACCTGGCTCCGGCGAGCCTCGGAGTGCTCGCGGCCGGTGGGGCCGGCCCGGCCGGCGAGGGTGCAGCAGAAGCGCGGGCGCTGGGGCTGGATCGGGAGTCGGTGGTTGTCCTGGTCGGTGGGGCGCGGGGGATCACCCCGTGGTTCGCCCGCGCTCTTGCCACGGCGGCTCGGTGCCGTGTCGAGTTGGTCGGGCGGACGCCGCTGCCGGACGGGCCGGTGGACCCGCAGCTGGCGGCCGCGGCGGATCTGGCCGCGCTGCGGGCCGCGCTGGTCCGGCAGGGCCGGCGGTCACCCGCCGAGGTCGAACGCACCGCGCAGGCGCTGATGGCCGCCCGCGAGGTCCAATCCACCCTCACCGAGCTACGCGGACTCGGCGCCGAGGTGCGCTACCACACCCTGGACGTACGCGACCGGGCCGCCGTCCGGGACCTGCTACACGCCGTGCACCGCCGGTACGGTCGACTCGACGGCCTGGTCTACGCCGCCGGAGTGATCGAGGACAGGCTGATCGCCGACAAGGACCCGGCCTCGTTCACCCGCGTGTACACCACCAAGGTCGACGGCGCCCGGGCGGTACTGGACACGCTGGACCAGCTGCCCGCACAGCCACGGTTCGTGGTGCTGTTCGGCAGCATCGCCGCCGCCTACGGCAACCGCGGCCAGGCCGACTACGCGGCGGCCAACGACGCCCTGGACACCCTCGGCGCCCGCTGGGCCGCCCGCACCGGCAACCGGTGCCTGACCGTGCACTGGGGCCCGTGGGCCCCCGGACCCGGCCACCGCGGCATGGTCAGCCAGGAGCTGAGCCGCGAGTACGCCCGACGGGGCATCGACCTGATCGACCCGGAGGAAGGCGCGCTGAGCCTGCTGTCCGAACTGGCCTGGGGCGACCCCCGACTCACCTCCGTCGTCTACACCGCCTCCGGATGGTGACCGATGCGCCGGTCACACCCCAGCCCGACCGTCCACGACAACACCTTCCCCACCCCACCCACCGTCGACGGCACGAAACGGAGGTGATCGACGATGAGCAGCGACAACGGACAACGCGAACCGGTGGCGATCGTGGGCATGGCGGTGGTCATGCCCGGCGCCGGTGACCTGGACACCTACTGGCACAACCTGGTCAACGGCATCGACGCGATCACCGACGTACCAGCACACCGCTGGGACGAGGAGTTCTACGACCCCCAACACGCCGACCAACCCGACCGCCTCTACTGCCGACGCGGCGGATTCATCGACGAACACGCCACCTTCGAACCCCTCCGCTTCGGCATCATGCCCACCTCCGTCCCCGACATCGAACCCGACCAACTCATCGCCCTCAACGTCGCCGCCGCCGCCATCGACGACGCCGGCGGCATGAACCAACTCCCCCCCAACGACCGCATCGGCGTCATCCTCGGCCGCGGCGGCATCCTCAGCCCCGCCCAGGCCCGCTACGCCCAACGCGTCCGCATGCCCACCCAGATCACCAGCATCATCCGCGAACTCATCCCCGACCTACCCGAAGACCGCCTCACCGCACTACACACCACCCTCACCCAACGCCTCGGCCACCACCACCCCGAAAACACCATCGGCCTGGTCCCCAACCTCGCCGCCTCCCGCATCGCCAACCGACTCAACCTCCACGGCCCCGCCTACACCATCGACGCCGCCTGCGCCTCCAGCCTCATCGCCGTCGACCACGCCATCACCGAACTGACCAACCACCGACTCGACGCCGTCCTCGCCGGCGGCGTCCACCACGTCCACGACATCAGCTTCTGGTCGGTGTTCAGCCAACTCCGCGCCCTGTCACCCACCGGCCAGATCCGCCCCTTCGACACCGCCGCCGACGGCCTGCTCATCGGCGAAGGCACCGGCATCATCGTCCTCAAACGCCTCACCGACGCCCTACACGACAACGACCGCATCTACGCCGTCATCCGCGGCAGCGCCACCTCCAGCGACGGCCGCTCCGCCAGCATGTTCAACCCCGCCTCCACCGGCCAGATCCTGGCCATCCAACGCGCCTGGGCCGCCGCCGGACTCGACCCCACCGCACCCGACGCCCTCGGCCTACTGGAAGCCCACGGCACCGGCACCCCCACCGGCGACGCCACCGAACTACACACCATCGCCCAAGCCTTCGGCCCCCACACCAACGGCCACCCCCGACCCGTCATCGGCTCGGTCAAATCCATGATCGGCCACACCATGCCCGCCGCCGGCATCGCCGGCCTCATCAAAGCAACCCTCGCCGTCCACCACGGCGTCCTCCTGCCCACCCTGCACTGCGACAACCCCCGCCCCGAACTGGCACACACCCGCTTCACCCCCATCACCACCGCCACCCCCTGGGAAACCCACCACACCCCCCGCCGCGCCGCCGTCAACGCCTTCGGCTTCGGCGGCATCAACGCCCACATCATCATCGAACAACCACCCCACACCACCACCCACACCACCACACCCCCCACCACCGTCCAAACCCCCACAACCACCCAAACCCGAACCCCGGCCACAACCCCCACCCGAACCGCACACACCACCATCCACGAACCCGAACAAACCCTCTGGCTGGCCGCCCCCGACCCCACCACACTCACCACACTCCTCAACCAACCCAACCCCGACCTGCGCACCCTCGCCACCCCCCACCCCCCCCCCCCCCCGCCCGCCGCGCCGCCGCCCGCGGGGCGGGGGGGGGGGGGGCCC
>Ga0310834_100120_pt1 | contig 141222 bp, 129 predicted proteins | sample SM_ome_2_FD_201314 | JGI IMG/M metagenome (GOLD analysis project Ga0310834, IMG submission 201314) | Sorghum-adapted microbial communities enriched on stacked mutant (SM) sorghum from Joint BioEnergy Institute, Emeryville, California... ... | reverse complement strand
TAGGTTCCGAGGAGGCGCACCATGATCATCGCTTTGGCCGACGCTCGACTCGCACACGTCGCCGAGGTGGCCACCAACAACTTCGGTGACACCCGGCAGGGGAGTCTCGCCGGGCCGCTCGGTCTCGTGATCATCCTGCTGTTGGCGCTCGGCACCTACCTGCTCATCCGCAACATGAACGCCCGGCTGCGCCGCCTGCCCGAGCGCTTCCCGTCCCAGGACGACGGCGCGCCGGCCGGCCGGACCCAGGCCGGCGCGACCTCGGCCGAGGCGGACGCCGGCCGCGAGCGCGACCGGTCCTGAGCTCCGGCGCCGGACCGACCCGCGGATTGACCGGCGGGTGTCCGAATCACCGCGCGCGGCCCGTCACGCCGGGGGCGGGCGCCATAGGGTGGTGGAGTGAACCGGCTCAGGAGTGCGACGTCGCCGTACCTGCTCCAGCACGCGGACAACCCCGTGCACTGGTGGCCGTGGGGCCCCGAGGCCTTCGCGGAGGCGAAGCGCCGGGACGTGCCGGTGCTGATCTCGATCGGGTACGCCGCCTGCCACTGGTGCCACGTGATGGCCCACGAGTCGTTCGAGAACGAGGCGATCGCGGCCCTGCTCAACGATTCGGTTGTTTCGATCAAGGTCGACCGGGAGGAGCGGCCCGACGTCGACGCCGTCTACATGGCGGCCACCCAGGCGATGACCGGGCACGGCGGCTGGCCCATGACCGTCTTCGCGACACCCGACGGCGAGCCGTTCTTCTGCGGCACCTATTACCCGCCCCAGCACTTCGCGGAGATCGTCCGGGCCGTGGCCAAGGCCTGGCGGGAGCAACGCGCCGAGGTCCTGGCCCAGGGGGCGCGGGTCGTCGAGGCGGTCGCCCAGACGCAGGGCGTCGGCCTGAAGCGGGTCGAGGGGTCGGTCACGGCCGAGGTGCTCGCCGCCGCCCGGGCCAGGCTGGCCGAGGCGTACGACCCGATGTACGGGGGCTTCGGCGGGGCGCCCAAGTTCCCGCCGCACATGGTGCTGCTGTTCCTGCTCCGCCATTACCAGCGCACCCGGGACCCGCAGGCGTTGGAGATCGCCCGGCACACCTGCGAGGCCATGGCCCGCGGCGGCCTGTACGACCAGCTCGGCGGCGGGTTCGCCCGGTACTCGGTCGACGCGCAGTGGATCGTGCCCCACTTCGAGAAGATGCTCTACGACAACGCGTTGCTGCTGCGCGTCTACACTCTGTTGTGGCGGTTGACCGGGGATCGCCTGGCGCTGCGCGTCGCCACGGAGACGGCCCGCTTCCTGATGCGGGACCTGTTCGACGGCCACGCCTTCGTGTCCTCTTTGGATGCCGACACCGAGGGCCGGGAGGGGCTCACCTACGTGTGGACGCCGGCGCAGCTGGTCGCCGCGCTGGGCGACGAGGACGGCCGGTTCGCCGCCGACCTGTTCGGCGTGACCGAGGAGGGCACCTTCGAGCACGGCACGAGCGTGCTGCGGCTGGCCCGGGACGTGGACGACGCTGACGACGCGGTGCGCGCGCGCTGGTCCGAGGTCCGGGCGGCGCTGTGGCGACACCGGCAGGAGCGGCCGCAGCCGGCCCGGGACGACAAGGTGGTGGCGGCCTGGTGCGGGCTGGCGATCACCGGCCTGGTCGAGTACGCGCTGACCATGACATCCACCGAGGTCGACGACGCGGCCACCGCCACCGCGGCCGAGGCGGCGCGGCTGGCCAAGGCCGCCGCGACGTTCCTGGTCGACGTGCACATCGCCGGTGGCCGGATGCGACGCGTCTCCCGGGCCGGGGTGGTGGGCGAGCCGCTCGGCGTGCTCGACGACTACGGATGCGTGGCCGAGGCGCTGTGCGCCGTGCACCAGCTCACCGGCGAGGGGGAGTGGCTCGAGATGGCCGGGGCGCTCATCGACACCGCGGTGAGTCGCTTCGGCAACGGCGCCGGCGGGTTCTACGACACCGCCGACGACGCGGAGCGCCTGGTCACCCGGCCCGCCGACCCGACCGACAACGCCACGCCGTCCGGGCTCTCGTCGCTGGCCGCGGCCCTGGTCAGCTACTCGGCGCTGACCGGCAACTTCGGCTATCGGGAGACCGCGGAGCGGGCGCTGGAGACGGTGACCGCGCTGATGGCCCGCCACCCGCGCTACGCCGGCTACGCGTGCGCGGTCGCCGAGGCGATGGTCTCCGGGCCGTACGAGATCGCGATCGTGGAGCCGAACGGCGCCTCCCCGCTGGCCGCGGCCGCCCGCCGGCACGCCCCGCCCGGTGCGGTGGTGGTGGTCGGGCGCACCGACCAGCCGGGGGTCCCCCTGCTCGCGGCCCGGCCCGCCGTGGACGGACAGGCCACCGCCTACGTGTGCCGCGGCTTCGTCTGCGACCGCCCGGTCACCACCGAGGCCGACCTGGTGGCACTGCTCGGCGCCCAGTAGGCGGGAACGGGCGTCCAGAAAGCGGGAAGGGACACCCTGGCCGGCCCTGGCTCGTTGGTCTGCATGACCTGTACCCCGTCGCGCAGCCAGAGGGAGAGTCATGGCTGGCCTCGCCGCGGCGCTGAACGCGCCGTCATCCATCGACGCGATCGCCTGGGCTCTCGCCGCACGGGGCCCCGACGGGGCCGTGTGCCGGCTGACCGGCCCGAACGGCGTGTGCCTCGACCTCGCCGTCCGGGCCGCCATGCCCGCGATCACCAAGGTCGTCGCCGCTCCCGCTGACCCGCCTGCCCACGCCGATCCCGACTCCGCCGACTCGGCGGCCTCCGACGACTCACCAACCTCGGCCGACGAGGCCGACTCGGTCGCCCCGGCCGACTCGGCCGCGGGCGACCGGGGCGAGGCCGCACCGGGCGAGGACGCGGCGGATGAGGAGGCCGAACACCCCGTGGCCGCGATCATCGTCGATGGGGTCGCCTCCGTCACCGCGCTCGACCGCGGCTACCTTGAGCGCGGCCCCGCCGGTCTCGTCGACGGCGGGGAGCACCCGTACGCCGTGGTCCTCGCGGATGCCGAGCGCGGCGAGCTGGTCCTCGCTCGCAACGGCACCGGGCCCACCCTCTACTACGCCCGGCTCGACGACGGCTGGGTCGTCGCCTCCGAACCGCGGGCGCTCATCCACGCCGGCGTCGCGCCCGAGCCCGACGTCGGGGTCATCCGTCGCTTCGTCAAGTCGGGGACCTGCGACGACTCGGACCGGACGTTCTTCGCCAAGATCCGCCGGCTGCTGCCGGGCGAGGCGATCGTGCTCAGCACGGCCGTCTCCGGGCCGGTGCGTCACCCGGTCCGGCACACGCCCCCGGCCCCGCCCTCCGTGGACGAGGCGATCTGGCGGGCCGGCGCGGGCGAGCGCGTCGGGGTGCTGCTGACGCCCGGGGTGGGCGGCGCGGCCGTGCTCGGCGCCGCGTTGCATCAACCGGGTCGCACCGGCCCGCTGCCGGTCTTCACCGCCACCATGCCCGCCCTGGCCGGGCCGGCCGCGCAGGTGCCGGATGTCCTGCGGTCGCTTCCGCCCAGCGCCGTGCGGCACACCCCGGTCACCGCCCGCCTCGACCTGTCCACACTGGACGCGTTCCTGGCTGACCTGGGTGAGCCGGTGCCCGACCTGGGCGTCTATCTGCTGTGGACGGTGGCCCGGGAACTCTCGGGTGGCATCGGCACGCTGGTCGACGCCACCCCCGGGACGCTGGCGGCCCGGGAACGGATCGCCGACCGGATGCTCGCGCACTACGGCGTCGCCGTGCCGGCGCCGCTGCGGGGCGACGACGCCGACGAGCAGACGCTCGCCGCCATCCTGCGCCGCGTGCTGCCGCCCCAGGTGGCCCGGCTGGCCCACGACGACGCCGCCGCCCTGCCGACCAGCGCCCAGGTCGTGCTCGCCCTCCGGGACGAAGTGGCCGCAGCGCTCGTGCCGCCCCGGCCCTGGTCGGACGCCAGTGCGAGCGTCACCGCCCTGCGCCGGCTGCAGGCCGGCGAGGACGTCGACGCGGACGCGCTGCTGCGCGCCTTCCTGGTGGAGCGCTGGCTCGCCGGACTCGGGCCCCAGGTGAAGGTCCCGGACCCCGCGCTCGTGCGGCCCACGACGGAGCTGCCCGAGGTCCCCGTGCGGGAACCGGGCGACGTCGTGGTCGACGGCGGGGTGTGGCGACGCACGCTCGTGCGTACGGCCCCGATCGCGGCCGGCGATCCGTTGCTCGCCAACGCCGCCTTCTACGTGACCAACCTCCTGACGACCCGCGGCGACCTGCCGCTCGGACCGTGGTTCGTCGTCATCTCCGGCAAGGCGGTCGCGGTGAGCCAGGACCGCGTCGAGCCCGTGGACTGGGTGCGCCCGGGTCGACTCGCCGCCATCCTGGCCCGGCTGGCCCGTCGCCACCGGCCGCACCTGGCGGAACCGGCGACCATGCGGGTCGCGATCGACCACTGTGGACTGTGGCCGATCGTCGGGACCGTCCTGTTCGGACGCCCGCTGCCCAGCGAGGCCGCGAACTACCCGCCGCGCCCGGGGGCGGTGGCGCCCGCCAACGCGGCGGTCGTCCGGCCACCGTCGGAGCCGGACGAGGTCGCCGCGAGCCTGGTCGCCGCGCTGCGGCTGGCCCTGACCCGCGAGCACTGGCGGACCCTGGCGGGCGTGGCGATCGCGTCCGCGGACGACGCCGGCTGCCGGGTGCTGGGCTTCGCCCCCGGCCCGGCGGCCGAGGCCACGCCGCACCCCCGCACGCTGCTGTCGATGGCGCTGGCCGACAACCCCGCCGGGCAGGGTACGCAGCGGACTCCCATCGTGATCGTCGCCCAGCAGACGGTCGCGACCGTGGAGCGAGCCCTGCACGCCACGGAGGCCCCGGTCGGGGCAGGCGCCGCCCAGCGGTGACGCTACTCGCGGCCGAGCCCGGCCTTGCGGGCCCGGCCGATGGCGCCAGCGCGCATGGCGGGAAGACCGAGTCCTCGCCGTCGTGCGTGGTCAGCACGAGCACGCCGATGTGACGACCGCCTGGGACCGGTACTGGCCGACCGGTTGCGGGGGCTCGGTCCGGGCCCTCCCGAGACTCTGATCACTCGCCACGACCTCGTCATGGCGGTTGCCCTGGCCGTTAGTCGTATACGACTGCTCGTATACGAGTAGTCGTATACGACTGTATGATGAGGACATGCCGCTGCGTGCGACGGACAATGCCCTCGTCCTGCCCCTGTTGGGCCTGCTCCTGGAGCAACCCCGGCACCAGTACGCCCTGCTCGCCGAACTGCGCGCTCGCTACGGGTGGCGCGTGCGGACCGGCTCGCTGTACACGCTGGTCGGGTCGCTCCGGGACGTGGGCTGGATCGAACCCCACGACCGTGGCCGGAGCTCGGGCGGCGACAAGCCCGCGCCCACCGTCTTCCGTGTTACCCAGGCGGGTGCGGATGAGCTCGCTCGGCGAGTCGTGGCCGACCTGACCGACCCGGACCCCATGAACGCCCCGCGGTTCGTCATGGCGCTGGCCTACATCGGCATCCTTGACCGTACGACCGCCATCGCCGCACTCACCTCGCGCGTCGAGGTGCTGCGGAAGCGTGTCGATGACTGGGAGCAGGCGATCACGGCATCGGGCCTCGCCCCGATCTACATGATCGAGACCGACTTCCTGGCCTCGCAGACCCGGCACGACATCGACTGGCTCGAGCGGTTCATCGACCGCATCGCCGACCCGAACTATGTGTGGCCGACCGGCCCGAGAAAGCGCAGAAAGAGCTAGCGCACGTGGCCGGCCGCCGCCGGTCGGCCATGCCGGTACGGTCGCGGCCGGCCGCGGGCCCCGGAAACGGTGTGGGGTGGCGCTGCTTCGGATGTGCTCGGGGCGGGGACCGGAGCTAGGCGTTGACGTCGGGCTTGTCCAGCACCCAGCGCCAGGTGCCGTCGGGTTGGCGGCGGGCCACCTCGACGGTGATCGTTCCGTTGGCCAGGCGTGAGGACGTGAGGGCCAGGTCGCCCCACAGCAGGGTCCGCAGCTGGGTGCCCGGCTCGAACGTGGGCCGACCCGCCACCAGGCGCTCGTAGAAGCGGCGGATCTCGTCGGCCCCGGTCGCGACCCCACCGTCGGGCCGGGCCAGCACTGCGTCGGGCTCGTAGAGGTCCACCAGGCCGTCGACGTCACCGGCGTTGAGCCGCGCCACGACGAGGCGGCTCAGATCCTCGGGGCGCGTCGCCCGCTCTCGATCAGCATGCATAGGCGTCAGTCTGGCCGGGCGGTACGACACTTGGGCCCCCGCTCACCCGTCGGGGGCGACGACGCGCGCGTAGACCGGGCGGATCAGGTCGACGACGGCGTGCCGACCGACGGCCAGGGACAGCGGGTCGAGCTGATCGAGGATGGCGTCGGGCCGGCGCACCCCCGGCAGCCGCGCGGGCCGGCGGGCGCGCGGCCCGGCCTGCCAGAAACCGCGGGGAGGCGGTGGCGCGGTGACCGTCGGGGCGGCCGGTGGGATGCGCAGCCGTTCCAGAAGCTCGTCCCGGCCCCGGCCGCGCCACGCGAACATGGCGAACGGGTCGCGCTCGAACTCCGCCGCCAGCGCGTACCAGGCGGCGATGACGTGCAGGCACGGTTCCTGCCAGGTCCGACAGGAGCAGGACAGCGCCACCTCGTCGACCGACTGCGGCAGCAGCGACAGCCCCGACTGGGCCAGGATCTCGTCCAGGCCGTCCGGCACCTCGCCGGCGAGCAGCGTGGCCACGTGGATCGCCTGCGCCGACAGGGCCTGCTCCACCTGACGCCACTGCGCCGCGGTGAAGGCCCGGACGGCGATCCGGACCCGGTAGGTGTCCGTGGTCTCCGGGTCGGTGTCACGGACGGTGGCGACCGCCACGCTGGTCGACACGGCCAGGCTCTGGACCGCGCCCGCGCGGAAGAGCCGCCGGCCCCGCTGGAACTGGGACGCCAGGCCGAGGGACTCGAGCACGGCGCGGAACTCGCGGATACGGTCAGGCATCGAAGCCCTCCGTGCGCAGGGACACCGCCTCCATGAGGTCCTCCGTGGACAGTGAGGTGAGCCACGCCTCGCCGCTGCCGATCGCGGCCCGGGCCGTCGCCCGCTTGTCCGCCAGCATCTGGTGCACGCGCTCCTCGATCGTGCCGAGGCAGACGAACGTGTGCACCTGCACGTCCCGGCGCTGGCCGATCCGGTACGCGCGGTCGGTCGCCTGTTCCTCGACCGCCGGATTCCACCAACGATCCAGATGGATCACATGATTGGCCGCGGTCAGGTTCAGGCCGGTCCCGCCCGCCTTGAGCGAGACCAGCAGCACCTCCGGGCCCTGTCCGGACTGGAAGCGTCGCACCAGTTCGTCCCGAGCGCCCCTGGGCGTGCCGCCGTGCAGCAGATCGACCGCCACGCCGAGCCGCTGGTGCAGGTAGGGGCGCAGCATCTCGGCGAACGTCGCGAACTGGGTGAAGACCAGGGCCCGGTCACCGTCGGCCACCACGTTGGCGAGGATCTCCTCCAACCGGGCGAGCTTGCCCGAGCGATTCGGCAGCGGCGAGGCGTCACGCAGCAGGTGAGCCGGGTGGTTGCACACCTGCTTGAGCTTGGTGAGGGCGGCGAGGATCAGGCCGTTGCGGGCGGGACCGGCGGGTGCCTCGGCCAGCCGCTCGAAGAGCTCGTTCGTCACCGCCCGGTAGAGGCTCGCCTGTTCCACGGTGAGGGTGCACCACACGATGCGCTCCAACCGGGCCGGGAGGTCGGTGATGACCTGGTCGTCGGTCTTCAACCGCCGCAGCAGGTACGGCCGCGTGAGCCGGCGCAGCCGAGCCGCCGCCTCCTCGTCGCGGTAGCGTTCGATGGGTACGCCGAAGCGGGCCCGGAAGACGCTCGCCGGCCCCCAGAGCCCGGGGTTGAGGAAGTCCATGATGGACCACAGCTCCGACAGGCGGTTCTCCACGGGCGTGCCGGTGAGGGCGATCCGGTGGCGAGCCGGGAAGCGGCGGATCGCCCGGGCGGTGAGGCTGGCGCTGTTCTTGATGTGCTGGGCCTCGTCGAGGACCACCCGGTCCCAGCGGACCTCGGCCAGCCGGTCCACGTCCTTGGCCGCGGTGCCGTAGGTGGTCAGCACGAGATCGGCCGAGGTGAGGTCGCCGGACCGCGACGATCCATGATGGACGGTCACGCGCAGGCCGGGCGTGAACCGCGCGATCTCGCTCTGCCAGTTGCCGAGCACGGACAGGGGGCACACCACCAGCGTCGGTGGGCGCGGGCCCTGGTCGCGCAGCCACGCCTCCAGCGCCAGCACCTGGATGGTCTTGCCGAGGCCCATGTCGTCGGCGAGCAGGGCCCCGACCCCGAGCCGGTCCATGAAGGCCAGCCACGACAGGCCGCGGCGCTGGTAGGGCCGCAGGGTGGCGGCCAGCGAGGCGGGTGGGTCGATGAGGTCCAGCCCCTCGCCCGTCCGGCCGGCCAGCAGGTCGGCCAGCCACCCCTCACCGTCCACCTCCTGGATCGGCAGGGGCGGTCCGGTGTCCGCGAGCTGGTGCACCAGGCGCAGCGCCTCGCCGGCGCTCAGCTGCCCCTCGCCGCCGCGCTGCAAGAACACCAGGCCGGCGCGCAGGCGGTCCGGGTCGAGATACACCCACCGGCCCCGGAGGCGGACCAGGGGCACCGAGGCCCGCGCCAGCTCGGCCAGCTCCCGCGGGGTGAGCCGCTCGCCACCAAGGGACAGCTCCCAGCGGTAGTCGGCGATGGTGTCCAGGTCGGCGGTACGGTCCCGCACCACCGCGGCCGTCGTCTGTCGCGTTCGGACAGACAGGGTGAGACCGAGTTCGGGACGACGCTGCCACCACGCCGGCAACAGGACGCCGAAGCCCGCCTCGACCAGCGGGGGTGCGTGACGCAGGAACCGGTAGGCGCCGGCCGTGTCGAGGGTCAGCCCGACCGGCTGCTCGTCGCGCAGCGCGTCGTCGAGGTCCGGGTAGAGCCGGCGCGCCCGGCCGAGCCCTTCGAGGAGCACCTCCCGCGGCTCGCGGCTCGTGTAGCGCAGCAGGGGAGTGGCCCGGTCCTCCCACGCGTCGGCCGCCGGGATGAGCACGCTCGGCTCGGCGATGGACTGGAGCAGGAACTCCAGCCGCCACGTCGCCGGCTCGGCGTCGCCGTCTCCCTGGGCCAGGTTCGTCAGGCGGAAGCAGACGCGGACCGGGAACGTCGCCGTGCTGTCCCGCCAGGCGTCCAGGCGGTGGCGCAGGCGGTCCACCTCGGCGGCCGGCGCGGCGAAGCGACCGTCGGCCCCGGTGAGCGCCCTCAGCCAGGCGGCCGTCGCCCCGGAGCCGGCCTCCGGCGGCAGGAGCGGTGTGTCGACCACCCGCCGGACGTGGGCGTCGATGGTGGCGTCCACCAGCTCGCGCAGCGCGTCGGCCGTGGACGCACCGTTGGTCGGCGCAGTGGCCAGCGCCACGGCGGGTGTCGCCCGAACCAGGTCGTCGAACCACGCCAGGTCCGGGCCGGTGAGCACCGACCGCCAGCACGCCCGGTTGGTGACCGCCCGGGAGCCGCCCGCAGTCTGACCAGCGATCGCGGGCACGAACCGGCCGCGGGCGGCGAGGTCGAGCGCGAAGGCCCGCACGTCGGCCAGCCGACTGACCGACGGGCCGACGAGCACGCCGTCCAGGTCGGCCAGGGCCTCCTCGGGGTCCACATCGGATGGTGGGTACACGACCGGCACGGTCCACGGAGCCGGCGGGCTGTCCGAGCCGGTGTCGCCGCCACCCGCCTCGGGGGACGGAAGGGGCGCGCCCTCCCGCGTCGGGAGGTGGATGGTGACCGTGTCGACCGTTCCGGCGACCGGAGGCGGCCCGGCGAACGGGTGGCGCGGGGCGCCGCGGTGGCGCGGGGGTCCGGGGTTGCGCGCGGGGCGGCGGGCCGCCGGGGCCCCGGCCTCCTCCGCCCACAGCGCGAGCCGGCCTCGCGCCGCGACCAGGCCGTGCACCACGATCACGAGGCCACCCTAACCACGGGCGGCGGGGTCGACCCGACGGCCGGCCGCGGGCGGGCCCGGGGGCCGTCACGCGAGGCGGCTCACGGGGCCGGGGTCAGGCGGTGGGCGCCCTCGCTGGCGCGGGCCACGAAGGAGGTGGGCTGGGCGTACCCGGCGGCGGCGTAGGCCTCGGCCACCGCGGACCGTACGGTCTCGACCGATGTCGCGCGGACCAGCGCCAGGACGCAGCCGCCGAAGCCCCCTCCGGTCATCCGCGCGCCCAGCGCACCGCAGCGCAACGCCACCTCCACGGCCAGGTCGACGGTCGGTACCGTGATCTCGTAGTCGTCCCGCATCGAGGCGTGCGACTCGGTGAACAATCGGCCCACCGTGGCCCAGTCACCGGCCCGCAGCGCGTCCACAGTGGAGAGAACCCGCCGGTTCTCCGTCACCACGTGGCGGACCCGGCGGCGCACCACGTCGTCCTCCAGCCGGGCCAGGGCCGCGTCGAGGTCGGTGACGTCGCGCAACGCGGGGACGCCCAGCGACGCGGCCGCCGCCTCACAGGTCGCCCGACGCTGGGCGTACTCGTTCTCCGTGTGCTGGTGCGGGGTGTGCGAGTCGATGACCAGCAGGGCCAGCCCGGCCGCCTCCGGGTCGAACGGCACCTGCTCCACCTGCCCGGACCGGCAGTCGAGGAACAGCGCGTGGCCGGCCCGGCAGCGGATCGAGGCGGTCTGGTCCATGATGCCGCAGGGCACGCCGACGTAGCTGTTCTCGGCGCGCTGGGCGATCGCCGGCCGTTGGGGCACCGGCAGGTCCGCCCCGGCGAGGTCGCACAGCGCGGAGAGCACCGCGCACTCCAGGGCGGCCGACGAGGACAGCCCGGCCCCCATCGGGACATCGGACTCGATCGACAGGCGGGCCGCCGGGACCTCGACCCCGGCCTCGCGCAGCGCCCAGATCACCCCGGCCACGTACGCCGCCCAGCCGGTCACCGCCCCCGGCCGCAGGTCGGCGACGGTCACCACCACGGCGTCGGGCTGGCCCGCGCTCGTGATCTCCCACCGGGGCTCGCCGGACGACGGTTCGCCAGACAGCGGTTCGACCGTGGCGACGGTCCGCTGGGGCAGTGCGATGGGCAGCACGAAGCCGTCGTTGTAGTCGGTGTGCTCGCCGATGAGGTTCACCCGGCCGGGCGCCGCCCACACACGGGCACCGGCGGCGACGGGCGCGGTCACGTCTCCACCCGCGAGACGGGGGCGGACCGTCCGGACGGAATGGACCGGACGGCGGCGGACCGGGAGGCCGAGGACCGGGTCGCGGCGGAGCGCGAGGCGGAGGACCGACCCGCCGCGGGCGGGGCCGGAACGTCGACACACATGACTTCCGAGATGTTCGCCCGGAGCACGCCCAGCGCCGCGGGGTCGATCCCGGCGTCGGTCACCAGCACGTCCGCCCCGTTGAGCGGGATGATCGTCGCGATGCCGACCACCCCCCACTTGGTGTGGTCGGCGACGACCACGGTGCGGCGGGCGGCCGCCACGAGCGCCCGGTTGGTCTCCGCCTCGGCCAGGTTGGGGGTGGTGAAGCCGCCGCGTTCGTCCATCCCGTGCACCCCGAGGAACAGCACGTCGAGGTTGAGCCCGGCGAGGAGCGTGGTGGCGGCCGGGCCGACCAGCGCGTCGGATGGCGTCCGGACACCGCCGGTGAGGATCACCGTCTGCGTCGGGTTCGCCGCGCGGTGCAGCACGTCGGAGACGGCCACCGAGTTGGTGACGACGGTGAGGTTGTTGATTTCTGTTAGTTTCTGTGCGAGGGCGGCGGTGGTGGTGCCGGCGGAGATGCCGACCGCCGAGCCGGGCGTCACCAGGGCCGCGGCCGCCGTGGCGATCGCCGCCTTCTCGGCCGCCTGCCGGACCTGCTTGGTCGCGAAGGCCGGCTCGTCCGCGGGGGTGTCCACCGGCAGCACGCCGCCGTGGACCCGGGTCAGCAGGCCCTGCTCGACCAGAGCCTCCACGTCGCGCCGCACGGTCATGTCCGAGACGCCGAGCGCGCTCGCCAGCTCGCTGAGGCGGACGCCGCCGCGCCGGCGCACCTCGTTGACGATGGCACTGCGTCGCTGGGGGCCTAGCACGACCACCACCGAGCGATGCTGTGCGGACTTGTTTGATTCTGTGACATGGTGGGGCTAGATTACCGCCCGTGCGCCCCGCTGTCACCCCAGCACGGTCGGGCCCGCTGCTCCGGGCGGTGCGGACTGACACCCACCTCGCCGACGGTCGAACCCTCATCTACTACGACCCGCCGGGTACCCACCGCGACCCACCGCCGGACACGCGCGAGCTGCCCGCACCGCCGCCGCCGGGCGAGGCCCGCTTCGACCCCCGTACGGGTGAGTGGGTGATCGTGGCCACCCATCGGCAGACGCGGACCTTCCTTCCCTCGGCCGACCACTGTCCGCTGTGCCCCTCGACCCCGGCCAACCAAACCGAGATCCCGGCGTCCGACTACACGGTGGCGGTCTTCGCCAACCGGTTCCCCGCCCTGACCGGACAGGGCGCCGGCCCCATCGAGCCCGGCACCTCCCTGTTCACCGCGGTCCCGGCGGTGGGGCGGTGTGAGGTGATCTGCTTCGACCCGCGGCACGATGTCGCGTTCGCCGACCTGTCGGCCGACCAGGCGCGGTTGGTCATCGAGGCGTGGGCCGACCGGACCGCTGAGCTGTCGGCCCGGCCCGACGTCGTGCAGGTTTTCTGCTTCGAGAACCGGGGCGAGGAGATCGGCGTCACCCAGCACCATCCGCATGGGCAGATCTACGCGTGTCCGGTCGTGGTGCCCCGCACCGCCCGGATGATCGAGCGCGCGGTCGCCTACCGACGGTCGCGCGGCAGCAACCTCTTCGAGGACCTGGTCGCGATGGAGCTGGCCGACGGCGCGCGGGTGGTCGTGACCAACGAGGACTGGGTGGCGTTCGTGCCGTTCGCGGCCAAGTGGCCGTACGAGGTGCACGTGTACCCACGGGTCCGGGTGCCGAACCTGCCGAGCCTCGGTCCCGACGAGCGCGACTCGCTGGCCGAGATCTACCTCGAGGTCCTGCGCCGGTTCAACCGGCTCTTCCCGACCCCCACGCCCTACGTCGCGGCCTGGCACCAGGCGCCGCGGGCCGACGTGCCCGGGGTGACCGAGCTCGCCCTGCACCTGGAGCTGTTCAGCAACCGGCGCAGCCCCACCGCGCTGAAGTACCTCGCCGGCACCGAGGCGGGCATGGACATGTTCTCCAACGACGTCGTTCCCGAGCAGGCCGCCCAACGCCTGCGCGACGCCGTCGGCTGACGCTCACCAGCGGTAGCGCAGGATCGCGCCCACGCCGTCGACCAGGTCGGAATCGTGGTCGACCACGATGCCCTCGGCCCCGGCGAGCGCCGCGGCCCCGATGAGGGCGTCATCGGCCGGCTCCCAGGCCGGCGAGTCCGTGCCCGTGTCCGTCTGGGACGGCCCGAGCATCGTCGGGTTGAGCGGGTTCACCCACACCTGGGCCGCCGACGGGTCGGGGCTGAGCAGGAGGGTGTCGATGCGCAGGTCGCGGGCGGCGGCGCAGACCTCCGCCACACCCCGCACACTGTCCCCACTGGACAGTCCGTTGTAGAACCGGTCGAGCGCCTCGGAGCGCCGTTCCTCGGCCGAGGCTCCGATCGCGGCCCGCGTCGCCGCGTCCAGGATCGGGTCCTGCATGGTCGGCTCGCGGCGGGAGCGCACGCGCGACTCGGGATGCGGCCGGACCGGCGTCTCGTGCTCGACCTCGACCACGCGGCCGGCGAGGATCTTCGGCAGCCGCTCGCGCACCAGCTGGCGGGCTCGGATGTCCCCGGCCAGCACGACCACGTCGGCGGCCGTGCGCTCGACCGCCGCCCCGATGACCCGGGCCACGTCGGCGCTGTTGCGCTCCCAGTTCTCCTCGGCCGCGTGCTGGTACTTCGGCACCGACCACATCTCGTCCCGCTGCTTGGTGGAGACCTTGGTGATGAACCGGTCTTCCCCCCGTACCGTCACGACCGCGCCGTCCGAGCTGCGGACCGAGCCGCCGGTACGGTCCACGTCGGCCCGCACCCACCGGATGTCCTCGCCCGTCTCGCCCAGCTCGGCGAGTGAGGTCAGGGCGTTGGGGGCGTCCCGAGCGTCGGATGTGGCCAACGCGGCGACGCTGCGGAGCAGGTCCGCGGCGTGGGGTAGGGCCGACCAGGTGGCCAGCTGCGGGCGGCGGGGGGTGACGGGCAGGCTGCGGCTGAACGCCACCGAGCCACCGGAGGCGAACACGGCCAGCTCGCCGGGGCCTGGATGAGCGGGCGCCTCCTCGACTACCTCGTCAATCGCCTGCAGCGTCGCGTCGTCCGCACCATGCGCACCGAGCCACTCGCGCGCCTCGCGCCACCGCAGGTCGAGTTCGTGGCGGGCTTCCTGAGGGGTGCCGGTGGGATTCGCGACAGTCGCGTCCAGGTACACCGACGCCCACGGGCCCCCGCCGCCGTAGAGGGTCCTGATCGTCGACAGGCGCATGATCCCTATTCTCCGCCGCCCTCGCCGGAGTGTGGCGGGGATCGCCGCTGTTCCATGCAACCGTGCGCCGGCGGTTTCGGCTGCCGACGCCGAATGGTACGTCGACGCCATGGACCGACGCCGTTCGAATTCCGTCGCCGGCCGCGGCGGACCCAGGTGAGCCATCAGCCCCGTGCGTTCACGCCAGCCGCATCTGTCCCGAGCGACCGCGATCAGCTAACGTTCGGGCCGTGTGGAGCCGCCGTCGTCTCGCCATCGTTGCCGTGGCCGCCGTGGTGGCCGTCGTCGGCATTGTGGTCGCCGTCGTGCTGATCGGGGGTGGCCGGAGCGAACCGGACAACGCCCCCAGGGTGGTGCAGCCCGGCGCCCCGGGTGAGCCCGGGCGCACGCTCTCGCCGGAGGACCTGGCCAGCCTGACCGTGCCGCCGCACAACGCCGCCGACGTCGAGTTCTTCGAGCGGATGATTCCGCACCACGCCCAGGCCCTGGAGATGACCGCGCTCGTGGACGATCGCACCAGCAACGCCGACATCCGCCTGCTCGCCGAGCGCATTGAGATTTCTCAGCAGGATGAGATCGCCCGGATGCAGGAGTGGCTGACGGCCCGGGGGCTGCCGGTGCCGCCGCCCCACACGAACCACGCCGGTCACGACCAGCTCATGCCCGGCATGCTCAACGACGAGCAGATGGGTCAGCTCGAGCAGGCCCGGGACGCCGAGTTCGATCGGCTCTTCCTGGAGTTCATGATCTACCACCATCAGGGCGCCATCACGATGGCGGAGGAGCTCTACGCCCGCGGCGGCGGGTTGGAGCCCGAGAGCGACCGGTTCGCCCGGGAGGTCATCGCCGACCAGGGTATTGAGATCAGTCGAATGCAGCAGATGCTGGCGCAGCTGACCGCCTGACGCACCCGGCCGCGCCAGCCGCATCGGCGGGCTGCGGTTGGCGCGGGCCCGTCGCCTCGCGCCGCGCCGGCCGTCGCTCGGGCGCCGGGCGTCGATGCCGCGAGGGTCGACGTGTCTGGCCGGACTCCCGAGCGCTGGCGTTGCTGGTGGGGAGCCTCGGCGAAAGTCTGGTTGGGGTGGCGAGGCGTTGCGTCCGGGTGAGCAGAGCAAGTCCTGCCCGGGTTGCCCCGGGGCAGCCGGGTTCCAAGCGCGGTGGTGTGCCGGGGTCGTCGCGGCAGCCCGTGCGGTGCAGATGGCGTCGGCGTCGGCCCGCTACCCCATGCCGGCTCCGGTCGCTCCAGAAGATGCGTGGGCCCCTCGCCGCCACCGTCGGCCGGAAGCCGTGAGCACGTCACGACGATGGCCACGGTCGCGGCGAGGGGCCTCACCGTCTCATCCGGGTCCTGTGCGGACAGTCCGGTGTGGACTTACGTGAGGTTGACGCACTGGCCGCTGGCCGGTCCGTTCACCTCGTTGGCGACGCCGAGGTTGATCGGCGCCGGGGTGTTGCCGGTGCAGGCCAGCGGCCCGCTGATGGAGTTGGCCGCCACGACCAGCTCCACGCCCGGCGTGTTGGTTCCGGTCACCGACACCGGACCCCGAATGGTCGAGCCGACCAGGGCGGCGCTGCCGGTCGTGCCGGCCACGCTCACCGGACCGTTCACCCGGGTGTCGTAGAGGTGGACCGCCGCGGCCGAGGCCGCCGACACCGGGCCGTTGATGCTGGAGTCGATGGCCAGCAGCGACGCCCCGGCCTTCACCGACACCGGGCCGCGCACCGTGGCGCCGTCCAGGCAGGTGACGCCGCTGACGGTCAGCGGGCCGTTGTGGACCCCGGTGATCGTCGTGTCACAGGTCCGGAACAGCTGGTCGAACCGGGCCCGGGCCACCGCGAAGCTCGGCGCCCAGGTGAACTTCGGCTGGTGTTGCGCGTTGAACTCGGCGAACCGCACCTCGCCGGCCGCGGCGATCTCGGCCTCACTCAGGTGCTCGCTCGGCGTCAGGCGGAACACGTCGAAGCCGCGGGCGATCTCGCTGCCGTAGATGTTGCCGTTGTACCAGTACGCCGACCAGAAGCCGCCGAGCACCAGCGAGCTGGCGCTGATGGGGCCGCGGTCGAAGTAACCGATCTCCACCGGGTTCCACGGGTCGGTGAAGTCCATCAGCGAGATGCCGCCCTGGTACCAGGCCTGAACCAGGATGTCCCGTCCGGGTACGGGGATCAGCGAGCCGTTGTGGGCGACGCAGTTCTCCTGGTTCGTCATCGGCACCGGCAGCTTGTAGTAGCTGCGGAACTCCAGCTTGCCATCGACGATCTCATAGATGGCGTTGGCGCCCCACTGCGGCTGGTCGGTCGGCCGGCAGCGCGCCCCGGTGCCGCCGCCCCACTCGTCGGTGAACACGACCTTGGTGCCGTCGTTGCTCAGCGTCGCCGAGTGCCAGTAGGCGAAGTTGGGGTCGGCCACCGCGTCCAGCCGGACCGGGTTGGCCGGGTCGGAGATGTCGATGAGCAGACCGTTGCCCTCGCACGCACCCACCGCGAGCCCCAGCGCGGGGTAGGAGGTGATGTCGTGGCAGGCGTCGGTGACCGGGCTGGGCGACCAGGCCGTGCCCGACGGGTGCAGCGGGGTGGGCGGCTGGTTCTGCAGACCGTCGATCCGCCCGGTCTCCGGGTCGGCGAAGAGCCGCACCTCGTTCACCACGGCGGCCGCGGCCGGGTTGGCCAGCGGCACCTTGATGACCTCGATGCGCCAGCGCGACGGGTTCACGCCGTTCGCCGGGTTGTTGTTGCAACCGGCCATGTCGGAGGCCGGGCGCACCGAGGTGGTACCCGAGACGTACACGTACACGTGGTCCGGGTCGTCCGGGTCGGTGACCAGCGAGTGGGTGTGCGAGCCCCGGCAGGTCTGGACCGCGGCGACCTGGACCGGGTTGGTCACGTCACTGACGTCGAAGATGCGCACGCCCTGGAACCGGACGCCAGTCGACGGGTTCGTGCCGCAGTCGAGCCGACCGCGGGTCTCCTCGACCGACATGAAGAGCAGGTTCCCGTACACGGACATGTCGCCCTGCCCGCCCGGGCACACGACGTTGGTGACGATGTGCGGATTGGCCGGGTCCGAGATATCAATGATGTTGAACCCGTGGAAGTTGCCGACGAAGGCGTAGTTGCCGCCGAAGGCGATGTCCGAGGTGGCGAAGGAGATGGAACCAATGTTGCCGGGGTTGAAGAATCCCTCAGGCTTGTCGATGTGGGCCAGCCACTCCATGTTCGAGATGGCCGTCCCGGCGTCGAGCCAGCCCGGGGTCAGGCTGGTGCGCGGATCCGGCTCGTCGGCCGCCGCCGGAGCTGCGGCGAGCCCGGTCACGGTCACCGCGATGGCGGCGCCGGCCAAGAGCCGGACCGAGAGCCGATGAGGACGACGGTGTACCATATCGGCGCCTTTCCGGAGTTACGGATGTGGCGAAATACGACAGACCGTGATGGTGTGTCGTAAGGGACGACGTTACCGTCCGTGCGTCCCACGGGAAAGGGGAGCGATCGGGGCGACGCCCGGTGCGATACCGGCGTCTCCGGCCCCATGATTCCGACGTCTGGTCATTTCGACCGCGCCCCGCATGACGCTCCACAGTGGCCGGTGGTGAGCCGGACTGGTCGCCGGCGGTGACGGGCTCAGGCCGGCTCCGGGTGCCGCGGATCGGGTAGCCGCGTCAGCGCCCCCTGCAGTTCCGTGCGGGTGCGGGGCAGGGCCGTGGGATGCTCCTGCTGCAGCCAGGCCACCAGGCGCTCCCGGATCAGGCAGCGCAGGTCCCACAGCCGGGAGCTGTCCGCCGCGCTGACCAGTACCCGGGCCCGCACCAGGCCGCCGGTGGCGTCGGTGATCTGCAGGCCGAAGACGCGCCCGTCCCACAGGTCGCTGCCCTCGACCACGCGCCGCGCGGCCTCCCGCATCGCCTCGACCGGCACGCTCCAGTCGACGTCGAGCTCGACCGTGCCGAGGATGTCCGCGCTGGTCCGGGTCCAGTTCTGGAACGGGGTGGTGGTGAAGTACGACGACGGCAGGATCAGGCGCCGCTGGTCCCAGATGCGGACCACAACATAGGTCAGAGTAATTTCCTCAATGCGACCCCACTCGCCCTCCACCACGACGACGTCGTCGAGTCGCAGGGCGTTGCCGAAGGCCAGGGTGAGGCCAGCGAACAGGTTGCCCAGCGTGCTCTGCGCGGCCAGCCCGGCGATCACCCCGGCCAGTCCGGCCGAGGCGAGCAGGCTCGCGCCAGCGGCTCGGGCCTGGGGAAAGGTGATCAGCGCCGCCGCGACGGCGACCACCGAGATCGCCACGATCGTGACCCGGCGCAGGATAGAGATCTGCGTGTGCACCCGCCGGGCGGCGAGGTTGTCGGCAACGTCCACGCGGAACCGCTGCAGGGTGAACTCCTCGATCCGCAGCACCACCGCGGCGACGAGCCAGGCCACCGTGGCGACCACGGCGACGTTGAGGATGGCGGCCACCGGCTGCTGCCAGGAGCCCAGCAGGGGCGGAACGGTGACCCGGAGGACCACCGCGAAGGCCGCGAACTGGGCCGGTCGGTGCGTGCGTTCCATGGCCGCTTGGGTCGTGGCCCGGTTCCGCGTCAGGCGACGCACCAGGGCGTGTGAGACCGCGATGACAATAAATGTCACGACTATCGATATTGCGGCGACCATCCACGCGCCAGGATCGGTCCGTACCTCAGGCACCGCTGTCCTCCATCCGCCGCGTCGGAATCGTCGGGGCGCTGTCCGGCCGGCCCGCGTTCACGGCGGTCAGCTCGGGCCGCGTCCGCCTGGTCGCCGGCCGGCTCGGGCGGAACATCGAAAGTGGCACTCATCCTCCTTTCCGGGCCAATCGTCCTGGGCCTGAGCGGATCCTCCGGACCCCGCCCGGGACCTCCTCATCGCGGTCCGGGCGGCCGCGGCCGCTCGGGGTGAGCAGGTTGCCCGGGTCGCCCGCGCCGGGCGGCCCCAGCTACCCCGGGTGACGGAGCGTGCCGCGGTCGGTCCCAGCGGGTCCGGGCGGTCGAGGTGGCCCGGCGACCAGGTGGGGGATCCGCCGCGCCCCAGGCTGCCACGGCCCGGCCTCGGGCCGGCGCCGGGGCGCCCGTCCGACCCGAGGCCGGACCGGCTCGGACCACCCGGTCCGGCGCCCCACTCGTCCGCCCGCGCCCACTCCTCCCGACACGGCCACCTGCCCGGAGCACCGAGCCGGACGGCACCCGCCCGGCCCGGGCCCGCCCGCCCGCTCCGACGGACCCGGGGACACCTCGGCCGGCCGGGTGCGGGCACGCGCGGGCGGCGACCGGGTCCTACAGTCGTCACCGTGGTCCGATCCGCTCCATCCCGGCGCGCCGGCGGCCGGTCGCTGGCCAAGGTGTTCGCGACCGACCCGCTGGCGGCGGTGCTGACCGTGCTGCGGGAGGCGGGCCCCGACCGCGAGCTGCGCGCCGAGGAGATCAAGCGGGCCCTGGTCGAGCGCGGGGTGCCGGAGAACCGCCTGCACGCCTGGCGTCGGGTGCAGGAGCGGCTCGTCGGGCACGAGCGGGTCGCCGTCGGCGGCGACCGGTACCACCGGACGTACCGCTGGCTCCCGGAGTCACCGCCGCCCACGCCGGACCAGGCGCTGGCGCTGCTCGCCGAGCACCGCCTGCCGGCCCAGCGGCGGGTCGAGTTGGTGGAGGTCGTCCGGGCGGCCCTGGCCAGCCGGGAGGACGCGTCCGGTCCGGCCGCCGACCCGGTGCACGTCGCGCGGCTGGAGCAGCGGGAGCGCGACGCCGTGCGGGCCCTGGCCGAGCTGGCCATCGAGGTCGAGGAACTGGTCACCAACGAGGCGTCCAGTCGGGCGGTGGTGCACACCGTACGGTCATTGACCAAGCTCGCGGACCTGCGGCCGATCGAACGGGCCGGCGAGATGACGCGATTTGACCGCACTCGCCACACGAGCGTCGGCGGTAGGATCGCCGACGGCGCGCCCGTGCTCGTCCTTCGCCCGGGTTACATATGGAACAGAGGCGATGAAGAGATCCTCATCGCCCGAGCGGTCGTTCAGGACAGGAGCCCATCGTGACCACCGCACTGGACTTCGGCACCTCCACGACCCTGGTCGCCACGGCCGACGGCGTCGTTCCGATCGGCACCATCGACGCCGCCCTTCCGTCGATCATCGGCTACGACGACGACGGCACGCTGGTGATCGGCGAGCAGGCGGAGGCGCTGTCGCCGACCCAGGCGGTCCGCTCGGTGAAGCGGTCGATCACCGAGCGGCGGGACTTCGTACCGGTGGACCTGCCCGCGGGGGTGCGCGACGTCCGCGTCGACGACCTGATCGGGCACCTGCTGCACGAGGCCGTCCGGCGGGCGGCCGCCCGCGGGGTCGACCTGACCGCGTCGGGCGTCCGGCTGGGGTGCCCGGCGATGTGGGACGGACGGCAGCGGCGGCGGCTGCTCGACGCGGCCACGCGGTCGGGCCTGCCGCTGACGCTGGAGAGCCTGGTCGACGAGCCGGTCGCGGCAGGCATCGCGTGGCTGGCCGCCCATGCGCGCAGCGTGTCCGGCGACCCGTCCGGCGGAGCCTGGGAAGCGGAGGCGCCACTGCGGGTCGTGGTCTTCGACATGGGCGGCGGCACCCTCGATGTCGCGGTCCTCGATGTGCGCGGCCCGCACCACCGCGAGGTGTCGGTGCTGGCCGCGCTCGGGGCGCCGGAGGCGGGCGACGCGCTGGACGAGGCGATCGCCGACGATCTCGACTTCGCCCTGGCCCGGTACGGAGTGGACACCGACTCTCTCCCTCGCCCCGACCGGGCCCGGGAGCTGCTGCTCGACGCGGCGCGCCGGGTGAAGATCCGGCTGTCCACCGAGGAGGAGACCCCGGTTCCGCTGCACCGCGACACATTTGGACGGGTAGAACTCTGGTACACCCGCGACCAGCTCAACGCGGTCTTCTCCCGGCAGATGGACCGGGCCGAGCAGTACGTCGCCGCGGCCCTGCGGGTCGCCCGGCTCACCGAGCTCGTCGGCCGGTCCGCCCACGAGATCGCTCGGCTGCCGTTGGCGACCGTCGTGGCCGACGTCGACCTGGTGCTGCTCTCCGGGGGCATGAGCCAGATCCCGTACGTGGCCGAGCGCCTGCGGCGGATCTTTCCGGAGACGACGCGCATCGAGTTCGCCGCCGCCCGACCGCACCACGCGGTGGCCATCGGGCTGGCCCACACCGAGGGGTACGGGCGGGTCAACATGTACCGGCCGGCCTTCGACGTCGCCTTGGAGTGGGACAACGGCCGGGGCTTCCGGACGATCTACGAGGCGTTCACCCCGCTGGTCGAGGCGGTCCAGGTGGCCCGGGGCAGCGCCGACCTGCGCTACGTGCGGACGGGCCCCGAGCTCGGGCTGCCGCGCCAGGGAACGGGGATCCTGCGGGTGAAGTCCTATTCGGACACTCGAGTGCGGGCCACGGTCAGCGGCGCCAAGCTGGACGGGTACACGGTGACGCTGTCCGATTCCTTCGAGTTCTCCATCTACCCGAACGGCCGCATCAAGATCGTGGACGGTGCGGGTACCCACGAGGGCCAGATCGAGGACTGGCACACGATCGGCTGACCGGCGCGGCTTGGCCGCCAAGCCAGACGTCCATCGGCCTGGTTCCCTCGCCCACGACCAGCACGCGTCAGGTCGCCTGTGTCGGGACGCATAGTTCCCGCCCCGCCAGCGCGTGTATCGGGTGGAGGGAGGACGCGTGGACGATCTCGACGCCGTGCAGTTCCGGGAGTACGTCGCGGCCCGGCAGCGGGCGCTGTTCCGGTCGGCGCTGCTGCTGACCGGGCATCGCCAGGACGCGGAGGACCTGCTGCAGACCGCGCTGACGAAGCTGGCCCAGCGGTGGCGAGCGATCAACCGGTCGGGATCGCCCGACGCGTACCTGCGCACGACCATGTACCACCAGTGGATCTCCTGGCGACGGCGGCACCGGCACGGCCGGGAGTACACGGTCGAGGTCACGCCCGAAACCTCAGCCTCCGGTGACCTGGCCACGGACGGTGCGTTGCGGGTCGCGCTGGCGACGGTGCTGAGCCAACTCACGCCCAAGCAGCGGGCGGTCGTCGTGCTGCGCTACTACGAGGACCTGCCCGAGTCCGAGGTCGCCCGCATCCTGGGCTGCAGCGTGGGCACGGTGCGCAGCCAGGCGCACCGAACGCTGGCCCGGCTGCGTGAACTGTGCCCCGATCTTGCTCCGGAGAAGGAGTTCGATACCCCATGACCACCCACGAGCGGATCAGGCAGGCGCTGGACGAGCTTGCCACGGCGCCCGAGCCCGTCGGGCTCGCCGACCGGGCGCTGCGAGCCGCCCGTCGCCGCCGCGCCAGGAACATCGGCGCGGGCATCGGGGTGGGCGGCCTCGGGCTGGCCCTCGCCGCCGTCGCGGTCGTCCAGCTCCCCGGCGCCGGCACCGTCCAGCCGGGAGCAACCGAACCCTGCGCCACCTTTACCTCGGGCAGCAACGGTCAGCCCGAAGTCCCCCGGGATCAGTGGCCGGACTTCGTCTCCGCGACGATCGCCGCGCTGCCCGCCCGCTCCGACTACTCGATGCAGTCCGGGCACACCTTCTGCTTCGGGTTCCCGGGCGACCCGGTGCCGGGATACACCCCGGCCCCGGACGCTGGCGTCGGTGCCGCCTACGCCGTCGTCAACCTCGGGCCGGACGGCGAGGACGGCCGTCTGTCGATCGACATCCAGATCGGCGTGCCCACGCCGCCGGTCGACTGCGAGACTGAGGTCACCGAGTTCAACGCGCAGGCCGCCGAAAACGGCCTGCCCGGGGCGGCACTCCTCCTCTGCCACGAGCCCACCCCAACCACGCCGCTGACCTATGTGCTCGGCTTCGACGAGGACACCATCGAGGCGACGGCGGCCTACGACGACGGCACGGTGGTCGAGCTGTACTACATCGGCGACGCCATCACGGCCGAGCAGTTGGCCGCCGCGGCCGCCGACCCCGGCCTGTACGCGACCATCCCGTCCGCGCCAGCGGCGACGGCCACGTAAGCCCGCCGGCCGTCGCCGACGGCCCGCCGGCCCGGCGCTTGAGCGCAGCCCTTACGGCTGGGCGAAGACGTCCAGGCGCGGATCGGAGGCGATCTCGATGAGCTGCTCGATGGTGAGCGGAAGCCCGGCTCGGGGCGGTGCGGTGGGCTGGGTATGCCAGTGGCGCAGGTCCTGAGCGAACATCCAGGCCTGGACGATTGTTTGTCCAAAGTCGACCGTGACGTGCAGCGACAAGTTGCTCGCCTGGTAGGTGATGTTCCAGCCGCCAGGGGCCGTGGTGTGCTGGCAGGGCGGGGAGGGGCAGGCGGGGTCGATGGCCTGGCCGTCGGAGTCATGCTGCACGTCGCTGGCGCGCGTGACGGTGAACCCAACGGCGACCGCGCCCTGGTCGTCCACCGCAACTGCGGTCGACTCAAAGCGCTGGTGTTCGACGTCGACGTAGAACTCGAAGGGGGCCAGCGTTCGCGCCGGGGGCGTGTCGGCGTCGCCGACCTGGTGGAAGCGGAAGCCCGGCAGCCGGGACGTGACCAGCTCGGTGACCACGCATCGCAGCAGGGCGGCCCGGCGGTCGATCAGTGCGTCGGTTTCCGCGTCGGCCGCCGATGTTTCGTCGTACGGCGGGAAACCGTCGCCGTCGCGCACCGCGCGCGGTGGCTCCGCGGTCGCGACACAGGCGGTCTCGACGGCGGGGTCGGTGCCCGTCGGATCGCTGCCGCCGCCAGCCCCGAGCACCGCCGGCACCACGGCGGCGGTGGCGGTCAGGATGACCGCGGCCGACGTGGCCCGAAGCCGGCTCAGCCGACGTGCCCTTCGCCCCGCCCGCACAACCGCGTCCGCGGTCAGCGTCCGCGGTGGCTCCGCACTGACGTAGGCGATCAACCGTTCGCGGATGTCTGGATCGTCCATGTCTTCCTCGTCTCTTCCCCGGGCGCCGCCTCCGCCTCGCCGAGGAACCGGCGCAGGGCCTCGACGCCGCGCGCCGTCTGGCTCTTCACGGTTCCCTCAGCGACGCCCAGCACCTCGGCGACCTCGCTGACCGACAGGTTCTCGAGGTGGCGCAGCACCACCATCTCCCGCTGCCGCCGGGGCAGCCGGGCCAGCGCCCGGCGCAGGTCCAGGTGCAGGCCGGGATCGGTGGTGGGAGCGACGGAATCCGGCGGCTCGGCGGTCGTCAATTCACGCCGCCGGCGTCGGGTCTGCGACCGCACCGCGTTCACCAGGATGGTGCGTACGTAGGCGTCGAGCGACGCCGGCCGCACCCGCGCCCAGTGACGGTAGAGCTGGACGAAGGTGTGCTGGACCGCGTCGTCGGCGGTGTGCCAGTCGCCGCAGAGCGCGTACGCCAGCCGTCGCAGCGCGCCGTGCTGGGCCGTGAAGTACTCCACGAACTCCGCTTCCCAGCCGGCCGCGCCCATGCCACCTCCTCTGTCGCCGGTACTACCTCCGAGCCGCGTCGGAGGTTCAGGCACCCGGCGAGTTTGACTGGTGGTCGTGATGGGGCCTCGCCCCGCTGGGCCCCCGGGGGCCTCAGGCGGCCATGGCGCGACCGTCGAGCGTGGTGACGGGACGCCGGCAATCGGACCGCAATATACAAATGCCGCATCACCCGGCGGGTTGGTGCCGGCGGAGGCCGGACAAGGGACGGGGACGCCAACAGGAAAGCGACTCCGCGCCGGGCCTTGGTGCCTTTTCCGATCGCCCCGTCGTCATGATCGGGGTCGCCCCGGCGCTTTGTATCATCCGCCAATGACCCAACCCCCGACCGAGCGTCTGCACGCGCTCGACGGCCTGCGTTTTCTGGCAGCGCTGGCCGTCCTGGTGACGCATTACCTTTCGGCCGGCTGGGTGTACTGGCATCCGCCTGCGCTGGCTGCCTTCGACCCGATCCAGCCGGTCGCCATGTGGGGTTGGATGGGCGTAAATCTGTTCTTCATCATCAGCGGCTATGCGATCTGCATGAGCAGCTGGGGCCGGGGGCTCGGGGCGTTCTTCGCCTCCCGGGCGGCGCGGCTGTTTCCCGCCTACGTGGTCTGCGCGCTCGTCACCTTCGCCGTAACAACCACCTTCGTGTTCCGTAACGTCGAGGTCGCCGACCTGCTGGTGAACCTGACGATGCTGCACTTCGCGTTCGGGGTTCCCTCGGTCGACGGCGCGTACTGGACGCTGTGGCAGGAGTTGCTCTTCTACCTGCTTTTCGCGATCGTGATCTGGCGCGGTGTCACCTATCGCCGGGTTCTTGCCTTCTGTCTCATCTGGACCGTGGCGGCGGTATTCGCGGTCTACAGCGGGGTCTCGTTCCTGCAGGCGGTCCTGCAGCGCGACCATTTCATGTACTTTGTCGCAGGCGTCGCTATGTACCTTATGCGGCGGCACGGACCCAATCTGCTGTTGTGGGCGATCATCGGGGTCTCGGCCCTGCTCGCCATCCACGCCCAGGGCCCGACGCTCATCTCGTACTACGGCGAGGAGAACTACCAGAAGCACTGGATCGTCGGTGCCTGCCTGGTCGTCGTCTGCTTCGGGCTCGTGCTCGTCGTCGCCCTCGGTTGGCTGGACCGGCTGCGCTGGCGTCCGCTCGTCACCGCCGGCGCCGTCACCTACCCGCTGTACCTCCTGCACTCCTACATCGGTTGGTGGGTGATCTACCGCTTCTCGGCCACGATCGGCCCGTGGCCGCTGTTCGGCGGGCTCGTCGCCGGCATGCTCGTGGCGTCGTACCTGGTGCATCGGCTGGTCGAGCGCCCGTTCGCCGGGCGCATCCGACGCCGGCTGGAGGCCGCCTTCCGCGCTGGTGACGAGGAGAAGCGGGCGGCCGAAACCTCGATTCAGGCGACGGCGCCGGCGATCCCGGCCCCGCGGGCGGCGGCCGAGACGGTCGTACCGGCCCCGGCGGGTTCCGGGCTGGCCGGCTGGGAACCCGCCGCGCCTCCCGTCGCGACGCTGTCCGGCCCCGCGATGACGGCGGGGCCCGCGATGACGACCGGACCCGCGATGGCGACGGGACTCGCCGTCGGCGACGTCAGCCTCGGGGCCGCCGAGACCACGGTCGGCGAGGTACCACCCTGGCCGGGCGGGGCGCGGGGTGGCGGACGCCATCGCCGGGAGTCCGACTGAGCGCAGTGGTCCGGGCCGGGGCGAGCGGCGCGCCGGCCCGGACAGTACGGTGTCGGCGTGGTTGACCCGACCCTGGTCAGGCCGCCGGTGCGGCCCCGGCGCCGCTGGGGACGGACCGTGCTGCTCGTCGCCGGACTGGCCGTCCTGGGTTGCTGCGTCGCGGGTGTCACCGCCGCCGTCGTGTCGGCGGCGCTGCGCGGCGAGGGCGGCGCCGGCTCGGGTGGGAAAGGTCCGGCGGCCGGGACTTTGGCCCTGCCCGGGTTCGACGAGCCGGTGCGCGACGGTCAGTTCGAGTTCGTCGTCTCTGGGCTGTCCTGCGGCCACACCGAGCTCGTCAACGGCATCCTGCGAGCCCAGGCCCAGGGCCAGTTCTGCGTCGTCGAGCTGAGCGTGCGCAACATCGGCGACGAGGCGCGTCACTTCGGCGACGGGCTGCAGAAGGCGTACGGTCCGGACGGCGACCAGTACGCGGCCGACACCCACGCCGGGGTGGTGGTCAACGGGAGCGGGGCCGCGGTGTGGAATGTCATCAATCCCGGCAACGCCGTGCAGGCAAAGATTGTCTTCGATATTCCCCCGACCGCGACCATCACCACGCTGGAACTGCACGACTCAGCGTTGTCCGGCGGGGTGCGGGTCGCCGTCTCCGGGAGCTGACCCCGGGCGCCGAGGGCCACCCGCGGGCGACGCTGAGGGTCGGCTCACGCCAGCCCGGCCCGGGCCTCGCGGATCCAGTCCAGCACTCCGTGGGCGCCACAGGCGGTCGCGACCTGTTCGGCCTCGTCCAGCCGGGCCCGGGCTTCGCTGAGCCGGCCGGCCGCCTGCTCGAGCTGCGCCAGGGCGAGCAGGCCGGCCGCCTCGCCCGCGGCGAACCCGATCTCGCGGCGGAGCGCCACGGACTCCTCGAGCCTGGCCCGCGCGTCATCGAGCCGGCCGGCGGCCAGGTCGGCGAAGCCGAGGTGGCGGACGGCGTACGACAGCGTCAGCTTGTCGCCGACGCGGCTGGCGAGCTCGTACGACCGGCGCAGCAGAGGGAGCGCCGTCTCGGTGTCGTCGCGGACGACCTGGTGGAACGTGCCGAGCCAGAACAGCGCCTCGGCCTCACCGCGGACGTCGCCGAGTGCGGCGTACAGCTCGGCCGCGCGCTGGAAATCCGCCAGCGTGCGCGGATCCTCCTCGCGGCGCTGGAGGAACTCGGCGTGCCGGACGCGCCCCCGCGCCAGGCACAGGTCCGCCTCCACGCCATCGAGCAGCCGGTGCGCCTCAGTTACCGCCTCAGGACGGGCCTCGAACATCGCCTCCTCGTACAGCCGGCGGGCCCGCTCCACCCTGTCGTCCGTCACGCGACGCAATCTACTGCGGTCGTCCCGGGCCACGCAGTCCCGGGACGACCGCAGCCAGACACATAGCCATCCATCGGCCTCATGCTCGGGGCACGGCGCCGGTCCAGCGCTGGGCTCTCACGGTGACGCGCCGGCGGCTCGACCGGACCCGGCCGTCACGCGTGCGCCACGGCGGGCTCGGCCGCGCCGTCGACCGCGTCCATGTCGGCGGCCCGCACGACGAACAGCATCGAGGCCAGGGCGGCGAAGACCGTCGCCGCCATCACCGTGGCCATGGCGAGGCCGGTCGCCCCGAGCGCCCCGACCAGGGGAGCGGTGAGCGCGCCCAGCCCGAACTGCAGCGAGCCCGAGATCGACGCCGCCGTGCCGGCCGCCTCCCCGTGCCGGGACAGCGCCATCGCGCCCGCGTTCGGGTTGACGAGGCCGATGACGCCCAGGGTCAGCCACAGCGGGATGACCAGGCCGACCAGTCCGCCGAGGTGCGCGGCGGTGGCCGCGAGCATGAGGAGCGCGCCCGCACACGCGACGCCCAGCGAGCACAGGATGATCTGACGCGGCGTGAAGCGGTTGAGCAGCCGGACGTTGAACTGGGCCAGTCCGATGTGCCCCGCCGCGCCGAGCCCGAAGAGCACGGCGAACGCCTGCTCGGACAGGCCGTACTGCTCCTGCATCACGTACGACGACCCGCTGATGTACGAGAAGATCGTGGCCATGCCGAGGCTGCCCACCAGGGCCAGGCCGACGAACGTCCGGTCGCGCAGGATCGTCCGGTAGGAGCGCAGCGTGGTGCGCAGGTCGGGCCGCTGGCGGCGATCCGGCGGCAGGGTCTCCGGCAGGGTCCAGGCCGCCAGGGCCCCGATGGCCGCGGCGAGGACCGCCAGCGCCACGAAGATGCCGCGCCATTCGGTCCAGCGCAGCACCAGGCTGCCCAGCGACGGCGCCAGGATCGGCGCCGCGCCCAGCACGAGGATGAGGCGCGAGAACACCTTCGCCGCCGCGACCCCGCTCACCAGGTCGCGGACGACCGCGGAGGCCACCACGGCCGCCGCCGCGGCCCCCAGCCCCTGCAGCACCCGGAGCGCACCGAGGACGGCGATCGTCGGCGCGACCAGGCACAGCAGCGAGGCGACCACGTGCAACCCCAGGCCGTACAGCAGCGGTCGCCGTCGGCCGAACGCGTCCGCGAGCGGGCCGACGAGCAACTGGCCCACAGCCAGGCCCAGCAGCGTGCCGGTGAGGGTGAGCTGCACCGCCGTGGGGTCAGCCCTCAGATCCACGCCGATCGACGGGAACGCCGGCAGGTACATGTCGATGGTCAGCGGCCCGATCGCGATGATCGCGCCGAGGATGAGGATCATCTTGACCATGGAGCGCGGGGCAGTCTGCGACGTCACAACGCTCTCCAAACGCGGATTCCGCCTCCGCATTCCCGAACGTCCCAAGAGATGGGCTTCGTCACACGCGCAGGTGCGACCATGGTTGGCGTGAGCGGGTTGTCGGCCCTGGTGGACCTGCTGAGACGCGGGGGTGTCGTGGTGCTCAGCGGCGCCGGCCTGTCCACGGAGTCGGGCATCCCCGACTACCGCGGGCCGACCGGGCGGGCCCGGCGCGCGACCCCGATGCCGTACGACGTGTTCCTGCGCGACCCGGCGGCCCGGCAACGGTACTGGGCCCGCAGCTTCCTCGGCTGGCGGCTCATGTCCGCGGCGCGTCCCAACGACGGTCACCGCGCCGTCGCCACCCTGCAGTCCCTCGGGCTGGTGCGCGGGATCGTGACGCAGAACGTCGACGGGCTGCACCAGGCGGCCGGCGCCCGCGACGTCATCGAGCTGCACGGCGGGCTGGACCGGGTCATCTGCCTCCACTGTGGACAAAGGACGCCCCGGGTCGAGCTCGACCAGCGCCTGCGCGCGGCCAACCCGACGTTCGCGGCCCTGGCGACCCGCATGAATCCGGACGGCGACGTGGAGTTGCCGGCCGAGGCGGTGGCCAGCTTCCGGCCGGTCGACTGCGCCGACTGTGGCGGGCTGCTCAAGCCCGACGTCGTGTTCTTCGGGGAGACCGTGCCCCGCGAGCGCGTGCAGGCCTGCTTCGCCCTGGTCGAGTCGGCCCGGGCGCTGCTGGTGCTCGGCTCGTCGTTGTCCGTGATGTCCGGACGCCGGTTCGTGGTCCGCGCCACAAACCTGGGCATCCCGGTCGCCATCGTCAACCAGGGACCCACCCGCGGCGACGCGTACGCGAGCGTGCGCCTGGACGCCCCGCTCGGCCCGACGCTGCGGGCCGTCGTCGCGGCGCTCGCGCCCACCGCGGCCACGCCGTCGCTGTCCGTTCTCTGACGGATGAGCGGAGTGGGGCGGCGGCCGGGAGAGACTACGCCTCAGGCGAGCGTCGGGCCGACGCCCGCCCGTATCGTCCGAACCAGGGAGGATTCATGCCTGTCATTGCCGACCTCGACAAGGTGCTGGACAAGGCGTACGAGAACGCGACCCTCGAGGAGATCATCAACGCGCCGGTGGACGCGCTGGCCGGAGTCAGCGAGGGTGACGCCGGGCTGCTCAAGCAGGCGTTCAACATCAAGACCGTGGGTGACCTCGGTCGCAACAAGTACTTCCGGACGGCCGCCGCGCTCGTCGCGCTGTTCGAGCAGTCCCGCTAGCGCTTACCGAGTGCGTGTGCCGGTGCGGTCCCGTCGCCCGCACCGGCCCTGCGGGCGACGCCCGAATAACGGTTCGCCTCTCCGCACGCGCTGGGTAGGCTTCGCGCCATGAAGGTCGGCATTGTCGGGGCCACCGGGCAGGTCGGTGGCGTGATGCGCAGCGTGCTGGCCGAGCGGAAGTTCCCGGTGACGCAGCTGCGCCTGTTCGCCTCTGCCCGTTCGGCCGGGCGCACGTTGCCCTGGGGCGACGGCGAGGTCGTGGTCGAGGACGCGCATACGGCGGACTACTCCGGGCTGGACATCGTGCTGTTCTCCGCCGGCAAGTACGCGTCCAAGGAGCTCGCCCCCAAGGTCGCGGCCGCCGGCGCGGTGGTGATCGACAACTCGTCGGCCTGGCGGATGGACCCCGACGTGCCGCTGGTGGTGGCCGAGGTCAACCCGCACGCGCTGCGGCACCGCCCGAAGGGCATCATCGCCAACCCGAACTGCACCACGATGGCCGCGATGCCGGTGCTCGCGCCGCTGCACCGGGAGGCGACGCTGGTGGGCCTGGTGGTTTCCACCTACCAGGCGGTCTCCGGGGCCGGCCTGAGCGGAGTGTCCGAACTGGACAACCAGGTCGCCGGGCTGGAGGGCCGCCGGGCCGACCTGACCTACGGGGCCGAGAACGTACGGTTCCCCGCGCCGAGCGTCTTCGCCCGCCCGATCGCGTTCAACGTGCTGCCGCTGGCCGGGTCTTTCGTGGACGACGGGTCGGGCGAGACCGACGAGGAGCAGAAGCTCCGCAACGAAAGTCGCAAGATTCTCGAAATTCCGGACCTGCCGGTCGCCAGCACCTGTGTCCGGGTGCCGGTCTTCACCGGCCACTCGCTGCAGGTCTACGCCCGGTTCGCGCGGGAGCTCGCGCCGGAGCGGGCCAAGGAGATCCTGGCGGAGGCGCCCGGGGTGGTGCTCGAGGACGTGCCCACCCCGCTGCTCGCCGCCGGCCGTGACCCGACGTACGTGGGCCGCATCCGCCGGGACGAGACCGTGGAGCACGGGCTGGCCTTCTTCTGCTCCAGCGACAACCTGCGCAAGGGCGCCGCGCTCAACGCCGTCCAAATCGCCGAGCTCATCGCGGCGGAGTGACGAGCCCCGAGGAACGAGGGGCGAGGAACGCAGCCGCCCAGGGTTGTACGCCGCCGAGTAACGAGCCGCGAGGGACGAGCGGCGAGTCACGAGGCGGCCCAAAGGCTACCGCGCGCCGAGTAACGAGCCGCGAGGGACGAGCGGCGAGGAGCGAGGGGCGAGTCCCTCCTGACGGCGGGCGGCCGGAGTCAGCGGTTGGACGCGCGGACGGCGGCGGCGCGGGCCGAGTGACGGGCGCGCAGTCGGGCCCGGGCGCGGGCCTGGCTCGCGCGGACGATTCGGTTGGGTTTGGCTCGGGCGCCTGAGTTCGCGATGGTCGGGCTCGCGGCGGCCGGGGCGGTCGGGGCGGGCGCCGGAGTCGGCGCGGGCGGGGCGATGGTCCGCACCGGCGCGGGCAGGCTCTGGTGGTGGTGCTGCGGCTCGGCGTAGAACGTCAGGCCGATCACGGCGGCCAGGGTGACCACGAAGCCCGCGGCGGCGAACCACTCCCGACCCGGGGCGATGCGGTCGCCGAGGAAGAGCAGGCCGATGACGGCCGCGGGGACGGCGGCGGCCGCGTCCATGGCGGCGACGGCGGCGGTGGTCGAGCCCCGTTGCATCGCCAGGCCGAGCAGGAGCTGCCCCACGAGCGAGTGGGCGATCAGCAGGTACAGCAGGGGGTTGGTGAGGAACGCCTCGCCGCTGGTCGGGTTGGCCAACGGCCGGGCGGCGACCGCGGCGGCGGCGAAGGCGACGCCGGCGAGGGCCCCCAGGGCGACCGACCCCTTGGACCCGCGGAGCTTGGCCGCGAACGGGCCGACCAGCGCGATGCCGCCCAGGACGATGACCAGGCCCAGGATGCCGGCGGGGCCGAGCGGGTGGGACGGGTGCGGCTGCGCGGCGAAGACCAGGGCACCGAGCCCCAGCAGGAGCGCGGCGAGCAAAGCGATCTCGGACCGGGGCAGCCGCCACTTCAGGAACAGCACCCCCAGGATCGCCGTGACGCCGAGCCCGGCCGCGACCGCCGCCTGGACCAGGAACAGCGGCAGCTCACCGCGGGCGGCGAAGGCCAGCACGAAGCCGACCATCTGGAACAGGATACCGAGCAGGTACACCCACTGCCGGGCCAACCGGACGAGCAGCTTCGGGTCGAGCGTCTCATGGGCAGTGGTACGGGCGGCGGCCACGGACTGCAGCATGTTCGCCAGACCGTACGCCGCGATCATGGCGCCCAGGAACACCCAGCCGGCGGACATCAGCGCATCGTAGAGCCAGTTCGGATCGGGCGCGCGGCGAGCCCGACGGGGACGCCGGCCCCAGGCGGACAGGCGGTCATCTACGTGCTCAGCCGATTGATGATCTCGTCGTGGAGCTTACCGTTGGTAGCCACCGCGCTACCGCCGGTCGGTCCGGGGCGGCCGGTCAGGTCGGTGAACGTGCCCCCGGCCTCGGTCACGATCGGGATCAGCGCGGCCAGATCCCACAGCGACAGCTCCGGCTCGACCATGATGTCGACCGCGCCCTCGGCGACCAGCATGTAGCCGTAGAAGTCGCCGTAGGCCCGGCTGCGCCAGACCTTCCGGGTGATGTCGAGGATCGCGTCGAGCCGACCGGCCTGCTCCCACCCCGTCAGCGACGAGTAGCAGAACGAGGCGTCGGACAGCCGGCTGACGCCGGAGACCCGGATCGGCGTGGCGGCGGCCTGGTGGCGGCCCGCGTACGCCCCGAGGTTCTTGGCCGCCCACCACCGTCGGTTGAGCGCCGGGGCGGAGACCAGGCCCACCACCGGCTCGTTACCGTCCATGAGCGCGATGAGGGTGGCCCAGATCGGCACCCCGCGCAGGAAGTTCTTCGTCCCGTCGATCGGGTCGATCACCCACTGGCGCTGGCTCGGACCCGCGGCCGCGAGCACGAAGCCGAACTCCTCGCCGAGGACGGCATCGCGGGGACGGGTACGTGACAGGGTCGACCGCAGGGCCTTCTCCACCGCCGTGTCGGCGTCGGTGACCGGGGTGGAGTCCGGCTTCTCGGTCACCTGGAGATCCTGCGCCTTGAACCGCGCCAGCGCGATCGCGTCGGCGGTGTCGGCGAGCACGTGCGCCAGCGCCAGGTCGTCGGCGTAGCGGGTCACGAGCGGAAACCTATAGGACTTTACGCAAAGTTACGAGTTATGGTCCCCGCCGTGGCTCCGGAGCGTCTCGTCGGGCTGCTCGCCGAGCCCCGTCGCCTGCGGGTGCTCGCCGCGGTCGTCCTCGGCGCGCAGACCCCGACCGAGGTGATGGAGCGGACTGGCCTCACTCTTCGTGATGTCGCGGATGCGTTGCGTCGTCTCAGCGACGGCGGTCTGGTCTCGTCGACCCCACCCCTGGTCGTCCGGTTCGACGCCTTCGTGGAGTCGGTCCGCTCAGCGGCGGCGGCCCGGCCGGCCCCTGAAGCGCTCGATCCCGACCAGGCCCGGGCCGCGATGCTGCGGACGTTCCTCGTGGACGGGCGACTGGTCTCGATCCCGGCCGCGCGGTCGAAGCGACGGGTGGTTCTCGAGCACATCGTCGCCGCCTTCGAGCCGGGGGTGCGCTATCCGGAGCGGGAGGTGGACGCGATCCTGCGGGCCTGGCATCCGGATTACGCCGCCCTGCGCCGGTACCTCGTCGACGAGGCGCTGCTCGCCCGGGAGGCGGGCGTGTACTGGCGCATCGGCGGACCCGTGTACCTGCCGGCCGAGCCCTGACCTAGTCGACGGGGGCGGTGCCGGAGCGGGACAGCAGCAGGCGGCGGAACGACGCGACCCGCCTCGGGTCGGCGCCGCCCGCGGCGACCAGGGCGTCGAGGCCGCACGGCCGGGTCACCCGACGCTCGTCCGCTTGCTCCGCCGCCCGCGCCGGCGTCCCGGCCCCCGCCTCACCCAGGTGGTCGCAGTTGGGCGGGCAGTTGGCGGTCGCGTCGACGAGCTCCGGGAAGCCGTGCAGCACGTTCTCGGGGTCGACGTGGGCGATGCCGAAGCTGCGTACGCCCGGGGTGTCGACGATCCAGCCGTGCTCCGGACCGCCGTCGGGGCCGGCCGGCAGCGGCAGGGCGACCGCGCTGGTCGAGGTGTGCCGGCCCTTGCCGATCGCGCTGACCGCCCCGACCGCCCGGTCCGCGTTGGGGACCAGGCGATTGACCAATGTGGACTTGCCCACCCCGGAGTGTCCGATGAGGACGGACCAGCGGTCGTGCAGCGCCTCCTGCAGCGCGGTGAGGGGACGGTCCGGCCAGCACAGCACGTAGCGCAGGTCCAGCTCGTCGTAGTACTCGAGCAGCGCGTCCGGCTTGGCCAGGTCGGCCTTGGTGAGGCACAGGAGGGGCTCGATGTCCGCGTCGTACGCCGCGACGAGACATCGGTCGATGAATCCCGTGCGCGGGGGCGGATCGGCGAGCGAGCAGACGATGACGAGCTGGTCGGCGTTGGCGACGATGACCCGCTCCTTGCCTTCCACGTCGTCGTCGGCCGTGCGGCGCAGGACGGACGTCCGGTCTTCGATACGGACGATGCGGGCCAGGGTCCCCTCCCGCCCGGAGATGTCGCCGACCACGCTGACCCGGTCCCCGACCACCACGCCGCGCCGGCCGAGTTCCCGGGCCCGCATCGCGGTCACCAGCCGGCCCTCCACCGAGCAGGTGTAGCGGCCACGGTCGACGGCGACCACGACCCCGCTCACCGCTTCCTCGTGGCGCGGTCGGATGCGCGTGCGCGGGCGTGACGTACGACCGGGCCGGACCCGGACGTCGTCCTCGTCGTAATCGTGTCGGCGCTTCAGACGGCCGCCTCCGCCACGATGCTGCGCCACAGCGTGGGGAACTCGGGCATGGTCTTGGAGGTGCAGGCTACGTCGTCGAGCACCACGCCGGGTACCACCAGCCCGATGACGGCCGCCGCATGAGCCATGCGGTGGTCGGCGTACGTGCGGAACGGGCCCCCACGCAGTGGGCGAGGACGAATCTCCAGACCGTCGGGCAGCTCGGTGACGTCGGCCCCGAGCCGGCCCAGCTCGGTGGCCAGCGCCGCGACCCGATCGGTCTCGTGACCCCGGATGTGGGCCACCCCGTACAGCCGCGACGGGCGGTCGCCCAGCGCGGCCAGGGCGGCGATCACCGGGGTGAGCTCACTGACATCGGAGAGGTCGACGTCGATGCCGTGGATGGTGCCGGTACCCGTGATCGACAAGCCGGCGTCGGTCACCGTGATGGTCGCGCCCATCGCGGTGAGCAGGTCGCGCAGGTAGTCGCCCGGCTGGGTGGTCTCCCGGGGCCAGCCCGGCACCGTGACCTCGCCCCCGGTGACCATCGCCGCCGCCAGGAACGGCGCCGCGGCCGACAGGTCGGGCTCGATGGACCACTCCCGCCCGGCCAGCTTGCCCGGGGCCACCACCCAGACGTCGGGCGTGGCGTCGTCCACCTCCGCCCCGGCCTGGCGCAGCATCGTGGTCGTCATGCGCAGGTGCGGCGCACTGGGCACCGGCGGCCCCTCGTGCCGGACGACCACGCCGTTGCGGAAGGCGGGGGCGGCGAGCAGGAGAGCCGAGATGAACTGGCTCGACGTCGACGCGTCGATGGTCACGTGGCCACCGGCCAGCTCCCCGGTGCCGTGCACGACCAGCGGCAGTCCGCCGGTGGGGCCGGCGGTCACCGTGACGCCGAGGTCGGTGAGCGCGCGGACCAGGGGGGCCAGGGGCCGCTGCCGGGCCTGGGGATCCCCGTCGAATTCGACCCGCCCGTCGGCCAGGGCCGCGACCGGGGGCAGGAAGCGCATCACCGTGCCGGCCAGCCCGACGTCGATCGTTGCGGGACCGTGCAGCGGTCGCGGGGCCACCACCCAGCGCGCCGAATCGGTGTCGTCGATCTCCGTGCCCAGGGCGCGCAGCCCGGCCGCCATCAGCGTGGTGTCACGGGCCCGCAGGGGCCGTCGAAGGGCGCCTGGCGCGTCGGCCAGGGCCGAGAGCACCAGGGCTCGCGCCGTCATCGACTTGGACCCGGGCAGCGTCACCGTCGCCCGTACCGGTTCGGCGGCGGTCGGCGCGGACCAGGCGGCCGCGGTCCGCTCGGGGGTGGGCCCAGCCGTCGGTGCCGACGCAGCCGTCGACGCCGGTCCGGCGATGGGCGCGGGTCCGGCCGTCGGGCCGATGGCGGGGTCCTGAGTGTCGGGCACGTGACCATTCTGCCCCGTGGCGGCGGGCGCGCCCGTCTGGGCACCGGACGTCAGGGAGGCGTCCCGGCCGACCGTGGTTGCCGGGCGGCCGACCGCAGCCGCCGGCGTACCTGGCCCAGGCGTACCTGGCCCAGCAGTCGCGCGGGTGCCGGGCCGCCATCGCCGGAGCGGCGGCATCCGGCCACTGGGCGGAACCCGGGTACCGTCCGAGGCATGTGTGGGCGATACGCCTCGACGCGCAGCGCCGCCGATCTGGCCGCGCTGTTCGAGGTCGAGGACCTGACCGACGGCGAGCTGGTGCCGAGCTACAACGTGGCGCCGACCGACCCCGCGCCGATCGTGCGGGTGGCGGCCGGGAAGGGCCCGGTGCTGTGCGTGGCCCGGTGGGGCTTCCTGCCGCCGTGGTCGCGCAGCCCACGCGACGCGGCGCGGATGATCAACGCGCGGGCCGAGACGGTGGCGCAGTCGCGGGTCTACGGCGAGGCGTTCGCCCGTCGGCGATGCCTCGTGCCGGCGGACGGATGGTACGAGTGGCGCGTAACGCGGGCGACGAGCCAGCCATCGGGCCGTGGCGGCCGGACGGTGAAGCAGCCCTATTTCATGAGCCGTCCCGACGCCGTGGTGTTCGGGGGCGTGTGGTCGGTCTGGGGTACGGGTGCGGCGGCGCGCATCACATTCAGCATCATCACGGTGCCCGCGGTCGGGGACCTCGCGACGGTGCACGACCGGATGCCGCTATTGATCGAGCCTCATCGTTGGGTGGAGTGGCTGCGGGGTTCCGATATGGCCGACCTGTTAACACCGCCGTCATCGACCTTCTGTGCCGGCATCGAGATACGTCCGGTCTCGACGGCGGTGGGTGACGTACGCAAAGATGGACCAGAGTTGGTGCGGCCGGTCACCGTGACCGACTCCAATCTGTCTACTGTGGAGTGTGCACCAACCTTGTTCTGATGCGCGGTCTTCGCGCATCGGTGTCGGTCAGTTGGGACGGATCTGTCCGTTTCTTCTCGCGCGTTTTGGCGAGATCTCAGCGAAACCCTTGTCTGGGTCGGCTGTCGTGCGGTAGAACACAACGCCGGCATGTGGCGGGCACTCCGCTGTTGCCGGCGCTTGCTGTTGACGGCGCGTACCAGCCGACATCGATGGTGTCGGCCGGCGCCAGAGCCGAATAAGGTTCACTTCCTGGCCTCGGCCAGGAAGCGACCCACGGGGGAGGTGGGGTGTTTGACCAGGGCCCGGATGCCGCGCCCGCATGAGGTGGCAGCCGCTCGACGGGACCCGCGACTCCTGCGGGCAATCGAGGAGAGAGAAGAGGACCTGACCTGGCGGGTCCGTGGTGTATGCCAGTCCGTTGATCCTGAGGTCTTCTTCCCGGCGCCCAGTGAGCCGGCCGATGCCGCGGTGGCGCTGTGTCGCACCTGCGAAGTGCAGGGTCCTTGTCTCGCCTGGGCACTTGAGGTCGGCGACTGTCACGGCGTCTGGGGGGCGACCACGCCCCGGGAACGCCGGGCCATGCTGGTGGCGTGGCAGAGCGAAGAGGTGCAAAGCAAGCTCGCCCGGTCGTCGTCCCGGCCCGTGATGCTGCCGACTCCGCGCATTCGCACCGGGTTCGGCGCGAAGAATCGGAACACTCCCGTTCGGGAGTTGGCGCGGACCGCGTAATTTCTGCTGAGCCGCCGGACCCGGAGTCCGGGTCCCCGTCGACGGTGCGAACGGCGGCCCCGCGATCCGCGAGACGTCCTGCGATCCGAACCGAAACCTTCCGTGTCGCCACGCCGCACGGCGAGGCCGAGGTGGTCCTTGACCAGCCCCGGCGGGCCGTCGGCGTGCTGGTGCTCGGTCACGGGGCATCCGGCGGCGTCGACGCGCCCGACCTCGTCGCGGTGCGCGACGCCGCCGTCGCCGCGGGCGTGGCGGTCGCGCGGGTGACCCAGCCCTACCGGCTGATGGGGCGCCGGGTTCCGGCTCCGGCGGCGCAGCTCGACGCGGCCTTCATCGCCGCCGTCGGCGAGGTGCGGCGGCGGGTCGGCGCGCGCCTGCCCGTGGTCGTGGGCGGTCGTTCGTCCGGCGCCCGGGTCGCCAGCCGTACAGCCGGTCGGGTCGGCGCCGCCGCAGTGCTCGCGCTCGCGTTTCCGCTGCACCCGCCCGGCAAGCCGGACAAGAGCCGGGCCGCCGAGCTCGACCCGGCCGTGCCCACCCTCGTCATCAACGGGGATGCCGACCCGTTCGGCGTACCGGAGCCGGTGGGGGCGGTCGAGGTGGCGATCCGTCCGGGCGAACGACACGACCTGCGTCGCGACCCCGCCGCCGTCGCCACCCTGGCCGTCGACTGGCTCACCGCCCGGTTGAACCGGTGACCGGGGCCGCGACGACCCTCGTCCCGGTCGGACCACCGGTCACGGGTCACCCCGGGCTGGACGACCCCCTTCGCCGGGGTCTCGGGCCCGCGCGCCGCGGCCCGAGGGCCCCCGGGTGGTCGGGCGGAGACCGATCGCCGATAACCCGACAGTTACGTTCCCATCACCGGCAGCGGTCGTTGAGTCCGGCGGACCCGGAATCCCGGGTGCAGTCAGCCCCCAGGCCCTCCTGGTTCCCGGTGGCTCGGCGCCGCCAGTGTTCGAGTTGTCGGGGCCAGGACGGGACCGGGCTCCGAGGGCCGGGCTCACGAGCGGTCGGGCCACGAACGGCCGGACTTACGACGGCCGACGCCGGGACCGGGCGACCAGGGGCGACGAGGCACGGGCCACGGCGAGTCGGCCGGCCGAATGACGCCGGTGTGATCCCGGCCGTACCGGAATCCCGCGGCGACCAGCCGTGTTGTCACCCATCGCAGGCCCTGGTACGGGGAGGCGACGCGATGCTGGTTCCGGTGCACGATCAGGACTCGGCGGGAGTCAGGCCGCCCGCGCGGAGGCGTACCGGCCGCGGAGGTTCGTATTCGCAGGCCCCGGTGATCGTTGACGGCGTATCCTCCTCCAGACGGAGGAGGGTCTTGCAGGTGGACAGCGACCCGGGGGACAGCCCAACGCAGGCCCGTGCCGACGGGGGGACGGCGACGGCCACGCCGAGCCGTACGGTCGCGCCGGAGACGGCGGCTGAGCGGCAGGCCCGCTTCGAGCGCGATGCCCTGCCGTTCCTGGACCAGCTCTACGCGGCCGCGATGCGGATGACCCGCAATCCGGCCGACGCCGAAGACCTGCTGCAGGAGACGTACCTCAAGGCCTACGCCGCCTTCCACCAGTTCGAGGAGGGCACGAACCTCAAGGCCTGGCTGTACCGGATCTTGACGAACACGTTCATCAACTCGTACCGACGCCGCCAGCGCCAGCCGGTGCAGGCCCCGACGGACGAGATCACCGACTGGCAGCTGGCCGAGGCGGAGTCGCACACGTCCAGCGGCCTGCGCTCGGCGGAGGCCGAGGCGCTGGACCGGCTGCCGGACAGCGACGTGAAGCAGGCCCTCCAGCGGCTGCCGGAGGAGTTCCGGCTCGCCGTCTACCTGGCCGACGTGGAGGGCTTCTCCTACAAGGAGATCGCCGAGATCATGTCGACCCCGATCGGCACGGTGATGTCGCGGTTGCACCGCGGCCGGCGCACGCTGCGCAAGCTGCTGGAGAACTATGCCGTGCAGCGGGGGCTGGCCCCGGCCGCCGCGGCGGGGCAGGATGGTGCCGGCGCCCGAGCGACCGGCGTCGACCTCATGCCCGACGAGGATGACATGGCCGCCGAAGCTGGCCAGGAGGTGTGAGACGGTGAGCTGCGGCAAGCCTCATGAGATCGACTGTGCCGAGATCCTGCAAGAGGTCTACCTCTTCCTCGACCTGGAGTGCTCCGACGAGCGGCGCGCGGCGATCCAGCACCACCTCGACGAGTGCCCGGGCTGCCTGCGTGAGTACGGCATCGAGCAGGAGGTACGGGCGATCGTGCAGCGCTGCTGCGGCGGGGACCGGGCTCCGGAGGCGCTCCGGGAGCGCTTGCGCGCCAAGATCGCCGCGCTCGGCGTAGCCGCCTTGGAAGCTGGCTGAGGAACGGGGAGTGCGCGTCGCGGTCGCCCGGTGCGGTGACCGGGCGGCGGGTCCGGTTACGGCGGCCTCGTGGCCGTACGGTCGGTCCCACCCATCCGGCGCGACGCCCGGTGACGTCACGCCCGCCGGCTGACGTCCTGCCGGTGACCGGTTGGGTAGGGCTGACCGTCTGATGTCACTCGACGACGGCGAGCAGGTCGCCCTCCTGCACGACGTCGCCCTCCTTGACGGCGATCCGGCTCACGACCCCGCTGGTCTCGGCGACGACCGGAATCTCCATCTTCATCGACTCGAGGATGACCAGCGTGTCGCCCTCGGCGACCTGGTCTCCGGCCGACTTGACGACCTTCCAGACGTTCGCCACCATTTCGGCCCGGATCTCGGCCATCGCGCCTCCCAGCTCATCCTTGAGCAACGCCTGCCTCGCTGAGCGTATCCGATCACGGTCATCGGCTAGGCTGTTGGGCCATGGCGAAGAGGGCACGGAAGAAGAAGGCTCGCAAGAAGAAGGCGGCCAACCACGGCAAGCGTCCCAACTCCTGAGCTCGGCGCGGCCGGCGGCCTGGGTCCGCCGGCCGGCCCCGGCCCTCGCCTCACTCAACGAGCTCCAGGGCGACCTGAAGACCCGTTTCCCGACGGATGTCGTCGGTGACGTCGGGGTCGTTGAGGGCGAACCACGCCCCGTGGATGGCCATGATCGCCAGCGAGCGCCGCAGTCGCTGCGCGGGCGGAGCGTCCGGCGGGCTCAGCAGGCGCTGGATCGCGGCCAGGCGTTCGCGGAGCGTGGCTCCGGCCTGATGCTTCTGCATGGCCAGCTGGTCGTGCTCGAAGAACCGCAGGAGCTTGAAGTGCCGGCGGCGCTGCAGCAGGTCGGAGTAGCGGCGAATGAACTCGCGGCGGGTCTCGACCGTCGGCGGCTGGCCCTCGGCCCAGGCGATGAGCGCGTCCAGCTCGGCGAGCTGGTCCTCGAAGAGGCTCTGGACGATCTCGTCCTTGGTCCGGAAGTGGTAGTACAGGGCGGCCTTCGTGACCCCGAGGCGCTCGGCGATCTCGCGGAGCGATGTCGCCTCGTAGCCCCGCTCGCTGAACAGCTCCAACGCCACCTGCTGGATGCGCGCGCGGGTGCTCGCGCCCTCCGCCGGCTCAGGACGGTTCATGCCACTCCTCCGGCTCGGCTACTTACTTGACGGCCGGTAAGTAGCCCGCTTACGGTTGACACCGTCAAGCCTACTTGCCGGCCGGCAAGTAGGTGCCCGTGGGAGTGGGGGTGTCTGGTCATGTCGCAGGCCGTTGAAGTCGCTTCCCCGGCCGGGGAGAGTCCGGCCGGGGAGGTCGCCGCCGAGCGTCGGCGCGGAATCACCGCCGGCCGGCGCCGGCCCAGGGTTGCCGCCGGCGGACGCCGGCCCGAAGTAATGGCGGTGCTACCGCCGCTGCTGCTCGCGGTGATGCTCGCGATGCTCGACAACGTGATCATCGGCACCGCGATGCCGCGCATCGTGGGTGAGCTGGGCGGGCTGGCCCACCTCTCGTGGGTGGTCACCGCCTACGTGCTCGGCACGACCGTCTCGACGCCGATCTGGGGCAAGATCGGCGACCTGTACGGCCGCAAGAACATCTTCCTGGCCTCGATCGTCCTCTTCCTGGCCGGTTCGGCGCTGTCCGGGGCGGCGCAGACCATGGGCCAGCTCATCGGGTTCCGGGCGTTGCAGGGCCTGGGCGCCGGTGGCCTGCTCGTCGGGGCCATGGCGATCGTCGGTGACCTCGTGCCGCCCCGCGAACGGGGCCGCTACCAGGGCATGGTGGCCGGGGTCATGGCCCTGTCCATGGTCGCCGGGCCGCTGGTCGGCGGGTTCCTCACCGACCACCTGAGCTGGCGCTGGGCCTTCTATGTAAACATTCCCATTGGTGCGGTCGCTCTGGTCTGGCTGGCCGCGCGGCTGCGGCTGCCGAAGCGGCGCACCGAGCATCGCATCGACTGGCTGGGCGCGGCCCTGCTCACCGTGGGCATCACCGCGCTGGTCCTCGTGACGACGTGGGGCGGCGCGGAGTACCCGTGGGGTTCGTGGCAGATCCTCGGCCTGGCCGGGCTCGCCGTCGCGGCCCTCATGGCATTCGGATTCGTCGAGCGGCGCGTGGCCGAACCCGTTCTTCCGCTGGACCTGTTCCGCGACCGCAACTTCACCGTGGTCTCGGCCATCGGCTTCCTGCTCGGGTTCGGCATGTTCGGGGCGATCACCTTCCTGCCGCTGTTCCAGCAGACGGTGCAGGGAGCGTCGGCGACCAACAGCGGGTTGCTCCTGCTGCCCATGATGGCCGCGATGCTCGTGGTGTCCATCGTGGCCGGTCAGGTGATCACCCGGACGGGCCGGTACAAGGTCTTCCCCATCCTCGGCGGCGTGGGCATGGCCATCGGCATGCTGCTTTTGTCCTTTGTGGACGTCGCCACCACCCGGACGCAGCTCGCCCTGTTCATGGTGGCGCTGGGCCTGGGGATGGGCTGCCTCATGCAGACCACCATGCTCATCGCCCAGAACAGCGTGGCGCAGAAGGACCTCGGCGTGGCCAGCTCGACCGCGACGCTGTTCCGGTCGATCGGTGGGTCGTTCGGGGTGGCGCTGTTCGGCACGATCTTCGCGCGGCGGTTCGAGTCCTCGGTCGCGCGGTCGTTGGGCCCGGAGGCGGCGGCCCAGCTCGCCCGGGGTGGCGGGCAGGTCGACCCGCAGGTGGTGGCGGCCCTGCCCGACCCCGTGCGGTTCGCCATCTACGACGGGATCGCCTCGTCGCTGGGCACCGTCTTCGCGTGGGCCATCCCGTTCGCCGCGCTGGTCGCGGTCCTGGCCGTCCTCATCCGCGAGGTCGCCCTGCGCGGCCACGACGACCTGATCACCGTCGACGCCGGGTAGCTCCACCGACCGGCGCGCCCCGCCCACGACTGGTCGCGAACACGTGGCCGTCCGTGGGCGGGGCCGCGGTTTACGTAGCGCGTTGGGCCGGTCGCCGGGCGCGCCCGTACGCCGGCGGGTGCGTGCCTTCGGCCCCCGCGGTGGGTTGGGCGGACGGCGGCGGCGTACGGCTAGTTGTCCAGCTTGCGACGGCGCTCGGCGCGCTCAGCCCGGGCGAGCCGCCGCGCCTGGCGCGCCTTCGGGCTGAACAGGACGTACAGCCAGAGGGCCGTGACGCCGCCGAAGATAACGATGGCCATCAAGACGCCGATCCAGTTGTGGCGCGGGTCAGTGGCGGGCAGCCGCGCCTTGATGACCTCCGCGCCGACCATGATGACCAACAGACCGCCGACGTAGGCCAGGGCCAGCACGACCGTCACGATCCAACCGAGCACCCACCGGAGTCGCCGCATGCGGTCATGCTGCGTTACATCGACGCCGAGCGGAACCCCGCAATCGGCGATACCCTGAGCGCCGTGACGCCTGCCGCCCGGGTCCGGTTCAGTGTGTACTACGGCCCCGGCGTGCGCGCCGCGGCGGCGGTGGCGGCCGCCATGCTGCTGATGGTCGGGCTGTCCCTGATCATCTTCGAGCCGGAGGTCGACGAGCCCGGTGAGGAGTGGTTCCTGCGCGGCGTCGTCGCATTCCTGCTGGTGACGGCGCTCCTCCTGCTGGAGATCCTGCTCTTCGACATCCGTCTGGACACCGCGACCGGGCGGCTGCGTAAGCGAGGGGTCTGGCGTTGCTCGGTGGACCTGCGGACCGCGCGGTTTCGTCTCGTCGAGACCAGTTGGCAGGTCATGGTGCGGCTGAGCCCGGTAAACGTGAAGAGGTTCGCCATCACGGCGCCGACGCTGGTCGTACGGTCCGGGCTGCGACGGATCCGGCTGCCCCTGGCCCGTCGGTTCGGTCACCCTGTCGTCGACGGCCGGCTGGTCGTGCAGTGGCTGCCCGCGGAGCAGCTCGGTGCCTTGGCCGACGCGATCGAGCGAAGCGCCACCGCCGAGAACACGGCCAAGGTGGTCAACTACCTTCGCCAACTCCAGAATCTGAGCGCCGGTCAGTCCGCCCCGCGCCCACCGACCCAGCCGGCGCGACAACCGCGCGGTTGACTCGACGCTCGCCGGACCAGCGCGTGTGGATATTTACGCCGCCAGCAGGCGGCTGAACGCCGACCCGTGGGCGACGCGCTGGCGGTGCGGCCGTGCCTGATCACCCGGCCTCCACCAGGGCGTCAACCTCGTCGTCCGTCGGCGACCGATCGATGGACTTCCGTTACGACGAGGCCAACCGCCTTCGCCCGATCCAGCGCCTCGGCAACCTCCTTCTTCGGGAGCCGTCCTGGTGTGACCATGCTTCCCCGTGTCGTGCCGTTTGAAGGAAGCGGGAGGCGGACGGGTCAGGACGTCGTAGCGCGCCGGGCGCGGGCGTGGGCGAACTCGGCCGCCAAGGCGTCGGCGGCGGGCTGGTCGCCGTAATGGCGCAGGGCGGTGACCAGGTGCTCGACGCATCGAAGAGTGTCGGGATGATCGTCGCCGAGGACGCGGCGGTAGGTGGCCAGCGTCTGTTCCAGGAGGGTGCGGACGGTCGCGTGGTCGCCGAGGGCCCGCAGGGTGGCGGCCAGGGCGGTCGCGCTGGCCAGCGTGTCGGGGTGGTCGTCGCCGAGGACGCGGCGTGGGGCAGCAGGGCCTGCCAGGTGGGCCAATGCCGGGGGTTCTCGCCGTCGTCGGGCCGGACGGCGACGACCAGCGCGCGGGCGGCCGCGGCGACCTCGTCGCGCTCGCTCTCGCTGAGGGTGTCGGCGATGACCGCCTGGGTGAGGCGGTGCAGCAGCAGGCCCTCCGGGCCTGGACGGGCGAGGCCGAGCTCCCCGAGGACGCCGGCGGCGGCGAAGAGCCGTGCGGCATCGACGTCCCGCAGCGCCGGCACGCGCTGCGCGGGTGGTGGGTCGAGGAACCACTCGACCGGTACCGGCTCGGGCGCGAGCAGCGCGCACACCTGGATCATGGCCAGCGCCACCGCGTCGGTCTCGGCCAGGCGTTGCCGGGACAGCGAGATCGACCCGGCCAGGGAGCTGGGGTACCCTACGGCCCGGCCCTGGTCGAGCGCGCGGCGGGCGTGGTCGCTGAGCATCGTCAGGTACAGATGCACCGGCATCCCGGTGCTCGTGAGGAAGCCGGCGGCCTGGGCGAGCGCGAGGGGGAGGTCGCCGAGAGCGGCGGCGAGCTCGTCGGCCTCCGGCTCGCTCATCCCGGTCTGGGCGCGCAGGAGGGCGATCGACTCGGCGCGGCTGAAGACGTCGATCTCGACGGACGCCGCGACCCCGGCCCAGCTCCGGTGGCGCGAGGTGACGATCACGTGGCCGGTGCCGCCGGGCAGCCACTCGCGGAGGTCGTCCGGCCGCACGGCGTTGTCGAAGATCAACAGCCAGCGCGAGCGGCGCCGCAGCAGATCCTTGATCCTGGCCACCGCCACCGGGGTGGCGGTGCCCTCCGGCGCCACCGACGCGGCGACCGCGAGGGTGGCGACCTGGTCGCCGATGAGCTCGGGCTTCTCCGCGTCGATCCACCAGGCGAGGTCGTACTCGCCGGCGAACCGGTGCGCGTACTCGATCGCCACCGAGGTCTTGCCCACGCCGCCCCAGCCGTGCAGGGCCTGCACCACCGCCCGGGACCCGGCGGTGAGCCGCTCCCGCAGCGCGATCAGCAGGTCGTCGCGGCCCACGAAGTCGGGATTACGGGTGGGCACGGACCACACCGCGGGCAGCGCCCCGCCGGGGACGCGGGGCCCGGTGTCCTCGCCGGAGGCCGGTGGCCGTACGTCCGGCCCGGCCGGCCGTGCGGGAACGGCCCGCAGCAGCACCTCTCGCGCCGCCTCGTCGGACAGGCCGAAAAGATCGGCCCACAGGTACGGCCGGTAGAGGTGGGGCACGTCGCACTCGGCCACGCGCAGCGGGACCAGGCCGTCGTTGCGCTGCGGTCGGGCGAGCCAGGCGTCGAGCTCCATCAACGTGTAGGCGCCCTCGACGAAGTACGCCGGGGAGTACAGCGCCACCATGACGTCGCACTCCTGCAGGGCCTGGCGCATCCTCGCCAGGAAGCTGTCCCCCTGGCGCCAGTCAAGATCGATCTCTACCGCGTACCCCGCCGCCCGCAGGTGCCAGGCGACCCACTCCGCCCAGGCGCGATCCCGTCCGGCGTGGGAGACGAAGACGCGCACCGGTCCATTGTGGCGATTGGCGCAAGAAAGCCTAGGCTGATGAGGTGTCGACGCTGCGGGACCTGGTGGAGGAGTACACCACGCTGGGGCGGCTGGAGATCGAGCATCTCCACCGCCTGGCGGGGGACTGGCAGCTGATCGCCGACCTCTCGTTCGCCGATCTGCTGCTGTGGGTGGCGATCGACCGGCCCCGGCCCGGCGGCGAGCCCGTCAGCGACGACCCGAACACCACGCCGTCGTTCATCTGCGTGGCCCAGGTCCGTCCGACCACCGGGCCCACGGCCTACCAGGACGACCACGTGGGCCGCATCATCTCCGGGCCCGAGGCCGCGCACCTGGCGATCGCCCACTCCCAGGGGCGCATCTGGCGCGAGGGTGACCCGGTCTGGTACGGCGACACGCCGGCCCGGCACGAGGCGATCCCGGTCCGGCGTCGGGACGGGGTGGACGTCATCGCGGTCATCGGGCGGGACACGAACCTCTCCACGGCCCGCGCCCCCAGCCAGCTGGAGATGAACTATCTCAACACCGCCGATGACCTGGCCCAGATGGTCGCCGACGGGACGTTCCCCGGACCGCGGCACCCGGGCGAGACCACGAGCGCTCCCCGGGTCGGCGACGGTCTGATCCGGCTCGATGCCAGTGGGCGGGTGTCGTACGCCAGCCCCAACGCGCAGTCGGCCTACCGCCGGCTGGGCCTGTCCACCCACCTGGTCGGCGAGGACCTGGCCGCGGTCACGGCGCGCGTCGTCGAGGACCCCGTCCTCGGGGCCCAGGCGGCGGAGCGGATCCGCGCGTCCCTGCGCGGCGAGGCGCCGCCCCGGCTGGAGGTGGACAGCCGCGGGGCCACCGTGCTGCAGCGGGCCCTGCCGCTCATGCCGGCCGGCGTGCCCATCGGCGCCCTGGTGCTGGTGCGGGACGTGACCGAGATCCGGCGCCAGGAGCGGGCCCTGCTCACCAAGGACGCGACGATCCGGGAGATCCATCACCGGGTGAAGAACAACCTGCAGACCGTGGCCGCGCTGCTGCGGCTGCAGGCCCGGCGGGTGACCTCGCCCGACGCCCGCACCGCCCTGGAGGAGTCGGTCCGCCGGGTCGCCTCGATCGCGATCGTGCACGAGACGCTGTCCACCTCGGTGGACGAGGAGGTGGCCTTCGACGCCGTCGTCGACCGGATCGCCGCGGCCGCCGTGGACGTCGCCGCGCCGGAGACGAAGGTCCACCTGCGCCGGGCGTCCTCGTTCGGGGTGCTGCCGGCCGACGTGGCCACCCCGCTGGCCATGGTGCTCAACGAGCTGCTGCTCAACGCGGTGGAGCACGGCTTCACGGGCCGGGAGGACGGCGACGAGATGGGCGAGGTGGTGATCTCGGCGCACCGGTTCCGCCGGCAGCTGCACGTCACCGTGGCCGACAACGGCAAGGGCCTGCCCGAGGGCTTCAGCCTGGAGTCCGCCGACCGGCTGGGGCTGCAGATCGTCCGCACCCTGGCCCAGGGCGAGCTGCGGGGCTCCATCGAAATGCGCCCCCGGGCCGGCGGCGGGACGGAAGCCGTACTCGTGGTCCCGCTCGGTCGCAGGTAGCATCGGTTCGTGCGCAGCGCCGTCGCGCCTCGTTTCGCTGAGGCTAGTGAGCCGGTCCTCTGGCTCTTCGTGGTTCGTCGCCACGTCGACTACGGGCGCCTGCACAGCACCATGTGTTCGGTCGGCTGACCTCGATCTCTGTCCGTTTTTCGAGGACCACTGTCCGTTTCGAGGCGGCCGAAGGCTTCCGCCCGCTCCCGACATCGACGTCGCGCGTGGTCGCGCTGTTCGCCGCCTCCTGTGCGAGGAGGAGCCGACATGACGTCGGTCGACAACCCGAGCGTGACCATCTCCAGCCCTCGCTCCACCGAGCCCACCCGCACCGCGCCGCCCGCCGGCCGGCCGGCCCGGTCCGTCCGGACCGGCCCCGCGAGGCGGCCCCGGGGTGAGGGGCAGTGGGCGCTGGGGCACCGCGAGCCGCTCAACGCCAACGAGCGCACCAAGAAGGACGACCACCCGCTCAACGTGCGGGCCCGCATCGAGAACATCTACGCCCACCGGGGCTTCGCCAGCATCGATCCGGCCGACCTGCGGGGCCGGTTTCGGTGGTGGGGCCTGTACACCCAGCGCAAGCCGGGCATCGACGGCGGTCGCACCGCGGTGCTCGAGCCGCACGAGCTGGAGGACGAGTACTTCATGCTGCGCGTCCGTATCGACGGCGGTCAGCTCGACCTGGCCCAGCTGCGGGCCGTGGCCGAGGTGTCGCAGCGGTACGGCCGCGACACGGCCGACATCACCGACCGGCAGAACATCCAGCTGCACTGGGTCCGCATCGAGGACGTGCCGGCCATCTGGCAGCGGCTGGAGTCGGTGGGGCTGATCACCACCCAGGCCTGCGGGGACGCGCCCCGGGTGGTGGTGGGCAGCCCGGTCGCCGGAATCAGCGCGGACGAGGTGATCGACGCGACCCCGGCGATCCGGGAGATCGTGACGCGGTACGTCGGCCAGAAGGAGTACGCCAACCTGCCGCGCAAGTTCAAGACGTCGGTCTCCTGGCTGCCGGACGTGCCGTACCAGTCCAACGACGTCGCCTTCATCGGCGCGGTGCATCCCGAGCACGGCCCCGGCTTCGACCTGTGGGTCGGGGGCGGGCTGTCGACCAACCCGATGCTGGCCCAGCGCCTCGGCGTCTGGGTGCCGCTGGACGAGGTGCCCGAGGTGTGGGCGGGGGTCGTCGGCGTGTTCCGCGACTACGGCTACCGCCGCCTGCGCAACCGGGCGCGGCTGAAGTTCCTCGTGGCCGACTGGGGCGTGGAGCGGTTCCGGGAGGTGCTCGAGCGCGAGTACCTGCACCGGCCGCTCATCGACGGGCCGCCGCCGGAGCTGCCGCCCACGCCGGTGGACCACATCGGCGTGCACCGCCAGGTCGACGGCCGCTACTACATCGGCGTGGCGCCGGTCGCCGGCCGGGTCAGCGGCACGGTGCTGGGGCAGGTGGCCGACATCGCCGAGCGGTACGGCAGTGGCCGGGTCCGCCTGACCCCCTTCCAGAAGCTGCTCGTGCTCGACATCGGACAGTCCGATGTGGAGGCGGTGGTCACCGCGCTGCGGGAGATCGGGCTGGAGGCGGCGCCGTCGCCGTGGCGGCGGGGGACGATGGCCTGCACGGGCATCGAATTCTGCAAGCTCGCCATCGTCGAGACCAAGGCGCGGGCGGCCGATCTCGTGGCCCAGCTGGAGGCGCGGCTGGCCGACCTGGACACCGAGATAACCGTGAACGTCAACGGCTGCCCGAACGCCTGCGCCCGCACCCAGGTCGCCGACATCGGCCTCAAGGGGCAGCTGGTGCCGGGGCCGAACGGGGAGATGGTCGAGGGCTTCCAGATCCACCTCGGGGGCGCGCTGACGACCCGGGCCGGCCAGGAGGCCGGGTTCGGGCGCAAGCTGCGCGGGCTCAAGACGACCGCCGAGGACCTGCCGGCGTACGTGGAGCGGGTCACGCGCCGCTACCTGGCCGGCCGTACCGAGGGGGAGTCCTTCGCCGAGTGGGTCCTGCGGGCCGAGGAGGCTGAGCTGGTATGAGCGGAAGCCGGGGCGGCCCGCCGGTCCCGGGGCGGGGGCGGGCCGCCGGGGCGGGGCCGGCATGAGCACCCGGGCCGAGCCCTTCTACTGCCCGTACTGCGGGGAGGAGGACCTCCGCCCCCATGGCGTGACGCACGGGGAGTGGGAGTGCCGCGCCTGTCGACGGGTCTTCGCGCTGTCGCTGCGGGGCCTGCTGCCGATCCCGACGCCCACCGGTGTGGCGGGGCCGGCCGAGGGGGAGGACACGTGACCACGCCGCCGATCGTGCTGGCGGCCCACGGCAGCCGGGACCCCGCCTCGTCGGCGACCATGCGTGCGCTGGCCGCCCGGGTCGGGCGGGCGTGGCCGGCCCCGGTGGTGGCGGCGTTCCTCGATTTCGACGAGCCGTCCATTCCGGACGCTTTAGCCGGGTTTCCGGACGAACCGGCCCCGGTCGTGGTGCCGGCGCTGCTGACCAACGCGTACCACGGTCGGGTGGACCTGCCCGGGGTTCTCGCCCAGGTGGCCCGGCCGACCGTGCTCGCTGGCGTGCTGGGGCCGGATCCCTTGCTGATCACCGGAATGCGTCGGCGGCTGTCCGAACTGGACGAAGACTTCGACGCCCTGGTGCTGGTCGCCGCCGGCACCTCGGACGCGGCGGCACGCTCCACAGTGGACGAGACGGCGAGTGAGCTGGGGCGTCAGCTTGACGTACCGTGCCTGGCCAGTTACGCATCGGCGTGCGCCCCTACGCCGGGTGAGGCGGTGGTTGCGCTGCGCGCGGCCGGGGCCCGTCGAATCCTTGGCGCGGCGTACTTTCTGGCCACCGGACGGCTCTATGAGGCCGCGAAACGGTCGGCGACCGAGGCCGGGGCGGTCGATGTGGCCGCGCCGCTCGGCCCCATCGACGAGCTCGTCCACCTCGTGGTGGCCCGGGCCACGGCGGCGATCGATGGTCGGAATGCCGACAGTACGGCCAATCTGGCCGAGCCGGCAACGAAACCGGCCTAACCAGTCCCGAAACCGGCGGGCCGGCCAACGAAAAAAGCCCCGGCGACGGCACCGGGGCGATTTTCGTGATCATCGCTGCGTAGCAGCGGGCGCGTTGTGGCTGCCGGGCAGCGGGGATCCTTTGTCTGACGGTCGTGCGGGGCGCGGGAGCGACCGAACGCCTGCTCCTAGAACGAGTGGGCGCGCACACGCAGGCCGCGGCGCTTGAGCGCGCGACGCTCCTCTTCGCTCATCCCGCCCCACACACCGGCGTCCTGACCGGTCTCGAGGGCCCACTGCAGGCAGTCGTCCACGACCGGGCAGCGCCGGCAGACCGCCTTGGCCTGCTCAACCTGCAGCAGGGCGGGTCCCGACGTCCCGATCGGGAAGAACAGCTCAGGATCCTCGTCCCGGCAGGCGGCACGGTGACGCCAGTCCATGGCGGCAACACTCCTTGGTTCGCGGCACGGCACCGTTCGGGCACGCGTGCCTCTTCGGTTGGTGGGTGGTGGTCCTTGCGTGAGCCCCGGGCCCGCGGCGCGCGCGTCACCCAGGAAGATCCGTGGGTGGGCGCAACCTTGCACGTACTACGCGCGTGAGCGGGCGAGGGGCCTCAAACTCGGTTCGCTTGTGAATGCTTTCACGAACTGTGGCGATGTCAAGGGGCAGTTTGGCGGATGGCCACTCCGCGTGACGGACGTCACGCATCGTTCGTCCGGTTTGTCCCGGATGTCCGACCGATCGGACAACCACAGTCCGTGACTAATGTACTACCTTGTGTCGCTTCGCGCCGGCATTTCACCGTGCGTGTCGGCATCGTACCGGTTGCCCTGTGCGGGTCGGCCGGGGTGCGTGACTACGGAGAGTCACCAGTGGCGCGAGTGGGTGATGTGTTTACCACCACTGTGTGACGTTGCCGGCACGCTGGGCGCGGCCCGTCAGCAGAATACGCGTACTGCGTCCGGGACCGCGGCGAAGGTCACGTTGGTCCGTTCCCCCGTGTATTCACCGTCGATCTGGAACGGAGTCGGGCGACTCGCGGTGAGTACGAAATTTGACAGATCGTGACGTGCCAATGTATGCCGAGCGTGCAGGTTCGACAGACGGCCCGTGAGCATGTTCGCGGCGACGAGTGCCGTGCCGTGCACGTTCAGTGCGCGGACCGCCATGAGGTCCAGTCCGGTGTCGAACCCGGCATCGGGGCAGGGGCTGATCGCCCGGCTGCCCAGGTAGGTCCACGGTGTCGTGTTCTGGACGATGACCGTGCCGAGGCCCGTCTCCGGAGGCTCACCGGGGACCTCGAGCGTGATCGCCGGTACGCGCCGATCGGTCTCGATGAGGAACTGGGTCAGGGCCGAGCGGATGTAGAGCGCGGGGGTCGGGATCCTGCCCCGCAGCCGGGCGCGCTCGACGGCGCGCACCACCTGCGCGTCCAGTCCGAAGCCGGCGCAGAAGGTGAAGTACCGTCCGTCGGCCCGCCCCAGGCCGACCGTGCGGGTCCGCTGGGCGTGCAGCGCCTCCAGCAGGGCCCCGGTCGCCTCGATGGCGTCGTTGGGGAGCCCGAGGGCCCGGGCGAAGACGTTCGTGGACCCGCCGGGGACGACCGCGAGCACCGGCAGGTCATCGGCCGTCAGGCGTCGCCCCTCCGGCTCGTCCACGGTGTCGACCAGCGTCGCGGTGGCGTTGGCCGGGCGCGCCGCGGACCGGGTCGGGACCCGCGGTGTGGCGGTGAGCAGGCCGTTGACCACCTCGTTGACGGTGCCGTCGCCACCCAGCGCCACCACCACGTCCAGCCGATCGCGAACCGCCTGCCGAGCCAGCTCGGCGGCGTGACCCCGGCGCCGCGTCTCGCCGAACCGGATGTCCATCTCGGTCCGCAACGCGCGGACCAGCACGTTGCGTGACCGCTCGCTCGTGGTGGTGGCCTTGGGGTTGACCACCAGGAGCGCGCGCATGGGCGGACTGTATCTGAGCCGCCCCGTCGGCGTGGCCGCGGCATCGAGATCTCCGTCGTGCGCTGCTGGTCCGATTCGCGACTCCATGTCGCCACGGGGCGCGGATTCCACCAGCCATGTCGCGACGGGACGCGGATTTCACCAGCGCCGACCCCGTCGGTGCCGAACCCCACAGGTGAGCGCCGCGGCGCGCCGGCCGGCCGCGAGTAGGGTTTCTCACGTGTCCGAGGCGAACCTGCCCAACCCCGTGACGCTGCGTATCGCCGTCTGGCTGCTCGCCGGCGAGGCGGCGGCGTTGGGCGTGCTCGCGGTGCTCCTGCTGATCAGCGACCTTCGGGGCGGGGCCACGTCGCAGCAGGGCGCGATCGGGGTCATCGGCTACGTGCTGGTGCTCGCCGCGGCGTTCGGCCTGCTGTCGTGGGCGCTGCGCGGCCGGCGGGCCTGGGCCCGCGGTCCAGCGATCGTTCTGCACATGTTGATGCTGCCGTTGGGCGTCGCGCTGCTGTCGAACGGCAACCTGCTCGGCGTGGTCGCGGTCCTGCTCAGCCTTTTCGGGTGCGTCGTCCTGCTGGCCCCGGCCACCCGCCTCGCCGTCGGCCGCGAGTAGGCCGGTCGGCCACCATCGGCCGGGCCTGCCCCGCTGGTCGGGCACCCTCGGTCAGTGCCGGGCCTTGCGCAGGTCGATCCAGGCGTGGCCGTCCCCGACGCCGTGGCTCACAGTCGTGGCGTGGGCGGTCAGCACCCGCCAGGCGAACGACTGCTCGGCCGGCAGGGTCGCGCCCTCCTCGACCGGTGCGCTGACCCGGACCGCGAGGGCGTCGGCCAGGACCTCGTAGCGGCACACCAGGGTGGCGGTCCCGGCGTCATCGCCGGTCGGCAGGGACAGCAGCATGGCGCAGGCCTCGTCCACGGCGATACGGAGGTCCTCGATCTCGTCGAGCGTGAGGCTCAGCCGGGCGGCGAGCCCCGCCGTCGCCGCGCGGACCACAGGGAGGAACGACGCCCCGGCCGGCACGGTCAGCTCGACCACGCCACCGACCGCGGGTGGCTCCCACTCCTGCGCCGCCGTACCGGGCTCCGTGCGGGGTGCCTGGGGCACCTGCTCGTGTCCGGTCATGATGGACCGACTCTAGAACGTCGCCCGGCCGCGCTCGACCCGCCCGTCGCACCGAGCGGTCCGTCGGGGCGCTGTGTGTCGAGGCCCTGTGTGTCGAGGCCCTGTGTGTCGAGGCCCTGTGTGTCGAGGCCCTGTGTGTCGAGGGGTTGTTCGTCGAGGCGGCATCGCCTCACTGCTCCTCCTCGGCGGGCCGCTTCCGGCGCCAGAAGAGGAGGACACCGAGGATCGCCGCGGCCAGGCCCGCGAGGACGGTCTCGTGGCCGGCGATGGTCGCGTCAGGCAGCGGATAGGCGCCGCTGCTGGACCGGGGCAGGTCCTGGTCGTCGTCCGGGTCGTCCCACGGTTCATCCGTCATCAGCCGACCGTAATCGCCGCGCACCACCCCGTGCCGAGCGCTCCGTCGCGGGGGGCCAGACCGCCTGACCGCCCGTCCGGGGGCCGGCCCGTCGCAATCTGCGCAGGTGTGACGACGGCCGGCACGTCGTCGCGACGTACCGGCCGTACGGTCACCGTGCGCGGCCGCTCCACGACCGACGGACGACCGCGGTACCCCGACGGGTGTTCCCGACTGGTGCACACCGACGGGCTGACGCGGTCGCGCCGCGGCGCGCGGCCGGTGGGGTTACGCCTGCTTGGTCTCCCAGAAGATCTTGGCGATCTCGTCGATCTTCGCGAGCAGCTGCTCGGCGATGGCCGGGTCGGTCGAACCCTTGGCGCCGCTCGCCCCGGCCAGCTTGGTCGCCTCGTTGAACAGCTGGTGCAGCTGCGGGTACTTCTCGAAGTGGGCGGGCTTGAAGTAGTCCGTCCACAGTACCCAGAGGTGGTGCTTGACCAGCTCGGCCCGGGCCTCCTTGATGATCAGGGCCCGGGTGCGGAACTCGGTGTCCGGGTTGGCCTGGTACTTCTCACAGATCGCCTTGATCGACTCGGCCTCGATCCGGGCCTGAGCCGGGTCGTAGACCCCGCACGGCAGGTCGCAGTGGGCGCTCGCCACGGTACGCGGCGTCAGCATACGGGGCAGTCGCATCGTCGGATCCTTTCTCGACGGACTGGTGCGATGATCCTCCCGCATCAACCTACCCTCGGTACGAGAAATTTCTGCCCGGGAGTCCAAATGTGGCGCGCGGTACTGGTCCACGGGCCGTCGATGGCGCCCACGTTGCGCCACGGTGACGCCGTGCTGGTGCGTCGCGGCGGTCGCCCCATCCGGCCGGGCGACATCGTGGTGGGCCGCTTCCACAGCCGGCCCGACCTGCTGGTGATCAAGCGGGCCGTACGCCGGGAGCCGGGCGGCTGGTGGCTGGAAGGCGACAGTCCCGTGGTCGCCGACGACTCGCGGGTGTACGGGCTGGCCGAGGTCGAGGGCCGAGTGGTGCTGCGTTACTGGCCGCGGCCCCGTCTGCTGTAGCGCAGGCGTATTCTCGGCCAGTGCACCAGCCCGATCCTGTCTTCGAATTGCACCGTGGCGGCAAGATGGCCATCCAGTCCACGGTTGCCCTGTCCAGCCGCGACGACCTGGCCCTCGCCTACACGCCCGGCGTAGCCCGGGTGTCCGAGGCGATCGCCCAGGACCCGTCGCTCACCCGCGAGTACACGTGGGTGAGGAACACCGTGGCGGTGGTGACGGACGGTTCGGCGGTGCTCGGGCTCGGAAACATCGGGCCCCGAGCGGCTTTGCCCGTCATGGAGGGCAAGGCCGTGCTGTTCAAGCAGTTCGGCGGGGTGGACGCCGTGCCGATCTGCCTGGACACGCAGGACACCGACGAGATCGTCCGTACGGTCACCGCGCTGGCGCCGAGCTTCGGCGGCATCAACCTGGAAGATATTTCCTCCCCTCGATGCTTTGAGATCGAGCGGCGCCTCGACGAGGCGTTGCCGATCCCGGTCTTCCACGACGACCAGCACGGCACCGCCATCGTGGTGCTGGCCGCGCTGACCAACGCGGCGACGCTGCTGGGCCGCAAGCTGGGGGACCTGCGCATCGTCATCTGTGGGGCCGGGGCGGCCGGGGTGGCGGTGACCCGCATGCTCCTCGCCGGGGGTGCGGTCGACGTGACCGTGGTCGACTCCCGCGGGGTGATCCACGCCAGCCGCGACGACCTGAACTCGGAAAAGCGGTCGCTGGTCGGGGTCACGAACCCCCGGGGTGTCACCGGTGGCATCGCCGACGCCCTGCGGGGTGCCGACGTCCTCATCGGCGTCTCGGGCGGCACCATCGACGAGTCCGCGCTGGCCGGGATGACGCCGGGCGGGGCGATCTTCGCCCTGGCCAACCCGCATCCCGAGGTGGACCCGGCCGTGGCCAGCCGGTACGCGTCGGTGGTGGCGACCGGCCGCAGCGACTACCCCAACCAGATCAACAACGTGCTCGCGTTCCCGGGCGTGTTCCGGGGGGCGCTCGACGCCGGCGCCCGCACGATCACCGACGCCATGAAGGTCGCCGCCGCCACCGCGATCGCGAACGTGGTGGCCGACTCGATGACGGCCGAGGCGATCGTGCCGTCTCCTTTGGACCCTCGGGTCGCCCCGGCCGTGGCCGCGGCCGTCGCCGAGGCCGCCCAGTCCGCCTGAGCCTCACGCTCGCCCGACGCCCGGCCGGAGCCCACCCGATGCCCGGCCGTGGCCGCCGCCGTCGCCGAGGGCGCGTGACCCGCACCGAGGCCCGGCCACGGCGGACCACCCTCCCGTGGGCTCGTTCGACGATCTCTCGCCGCGACGAGGCTCCCTCCCCCGGCGCCCGGCGCCGCGGGTGGGTCAGCGGGTGTGGTCGAGGACGATCTTGCCGAACACGTTCCCGCTGGCCAGCTTCTCGAAGGCGTGGCGTGCATCGGAGAAGGCGAATACTTCGTCAATGACCGGCTGGACGCCCTGGTCCAGCAGGTCCAGCAGCGCGGCCAGCTCGGCCGAGGTGCCCATCGACGAGCCCAGGATCTCCAGCTGCATCGCGAACACCCGGCGCAGGTCCACCGTGGCCAGGTGCCCGGCCGTCGACCCGGACACGACGATGCGGCCGCCGGGTGCGGTGCACTTGAGCGAGTGGTCGAACGTCGGCACCCCGACGGTCTCGATGACCAGGCCGACCCGCTCGGGCAACCGGGCGCCGGGCTCGAGCGCGGTGGCGCCGAGCGCGGCGACCCGTTCGCGCTTGGCGGGGTCGCGGCTGGTCGCGTACACGCGCTTCCCGAGGTGGACCGCGAGCACCACCGCCGCGGTCGCGACCCCGCCGCCGGCCCCCTGCACGAGGACGGCCTCGACCTCGTGGACCCGGCCCCGCGACACGAGCATGTGGTAGGCGGTGAGCCAGGCGGTGGGCAGGCAGGCGGCGTCCAGCCGGGACACGTTGGCGGGCTTGGGGATGAGGTTCTTCCGCGGCACCGTGACCCGCTCCGCGAACGTGCCCTGGTGACGCTCGGAGAGCAGGGAGTACCCCCGCGGGTCGTCCCGGTCGGGCAGCACGGGATACACGACCACCTCGGCGCCGGTCTCGTCCACGCCGACCGCGTCGCAGCCCAGGATCATCGGCAGCCGGTCGGCCGGCAGTCCGACGCCGCGCAGCGACCACAGGTCGTGGTGGTTGAGCGCGCTCGCGGTGACCTGGACGACCGTCCAGTCGTCCGCGGGCGGCTGCGGTTCGGGTCGCTCCCCGACGGTCAGGCCGGCCAGCGGGTCATCGGCGTTGATGGCGGAGGCGTAGACGGCTCGCATACCGCGACGTTACCCAGGCGAGATCGCCCAAGTGTCAGGAAGACGTCCGTGTTGCCCACCGCACTCAGGTGGGCGTCCTTCCGAACCCGCCCGTCCGGCGAAGGTTCTGGCCGGGCCGACGGCGGTCACCGGGGCGCCCGTGAGCACGCGGCCACTGATCCGCCCGACCCGGCTGTCTACTCGAGCTCGGATTCGTCGAGGCGGGCCAGCCAGGTGGCGAGGCGATCGACGGCCGCCTCGAACTCGGGGTGCTCGTCGATGAAGTCGCGCATGCGCTCGGCGAGCCACTCGAGCGACACGGTCTCGTCCCCGCGCCGTTCGACGAGCTCCTCCAATCCGCGATCGGTGAAGTACACGGGTGGCTCCTCCACGAGACCCCGCGAGCGTGGGCGTCGCGCCCGCCGAGGGCGGTCACGCGGACGCCCACGACCGCGGGGAGACGGTGGTCAGCGAGACAGGGCGGCCTCGATGAGCTCGGCCTGCTCGGCGTCGTGCACCTTGGTCGACCCGGTCGCCGGAGCGGCCGCCTCCGGCCGGGAGACGCGGCGGAGCCGGATGTCCGGCAGCTCCTCCATGAAGTTCATCGCGATGTAGGTCCAGGCGCCCTGGTTGGCCGGCTCCTCCTGAACCCACACGAACTCCTTGGCGTTCGGGTACCGGGCCAGCTCGGCCTTGATCTGCTCGACCGGCAGCGGGTAGAGCTGCTCCAGCCGGACCAGGGCCGTGTCGGTGATCTTCCGCTGCTCGCGGCCGGCCAGCAGGTCGTAGTACACCTTGCCGGAGCACAGCAGCACCCGGGTCACCGCCGCGGGGTCGACCGCGGTGTCGCCGAGCACGGGCCGGAAGGTGCCCGACGTGAAGTCCGACACGGCCGAGACCACGAGCCGGTGCCGCAGCAGCGACTTGGGCGTGAAGACGACCAGCGGCTTCTTCTTCGGCGACAGGGCCTGGCGACGCAGCAGGTGGAAGTAGTTGGCCGGCGTGGTCGGCACCGCCACCCGCATGTTGTCCTCGGCGCACAGCTGCAGGTACCGCTCGATGCGGCCCGAGGTGTGGTCCGGACCCTGCCCCTCGTGCGCGTGCGGCAGCAGCAGCACCAGCGAGGACACCTGGCCCCACTTGACCTCACCCGAGGAGACGAACTCGTCCACAATGGACTGAGCGCCGTTGGCGAAGTCGCCGAACTGGGCCTCCCAGCAGACCAGGGCGTCCGGGTTCTCCACCGAGTAGCCGTACTCGAAGCCCATGACGGCGAACTCGGACAGCAGCGAGTCGTGCACGAAGAACCGCCCGCCGTACTGCTCGAAGACCTTCAGCGGCAGGTAGTCCTCGCCGGTCACCGAGTCCACGATCGCCGCGTGGCGCTGCACGAACGTGCCGCGCCGCGAGTCCTGCCCGGACAGCCGGACCGTGCGGCCCTCGCGGACCAGCGAGCCGAACGCGATGATCTCGGCGAAGCCCCAGTCGATGTTGCCCTCGACCGCCATCTTGGCCCGCCGCTCCAGGATCTGGGCCACCCGCTTGTGCGGGGTGAACCCCTCCGGAAGCCGGACGTGGGCCTCGCCGATCTCGGCCAGCACGGAGGCCGGGATGGCGGTCGCCACCTCGGGCTCGGGCGTCGGCTTCACCTGGGTACGCCGCGGCGTCACCGGCGCCGGCGGGGTGTCCCGGGTCGCCTTGAAGACCTGCTCCAGCTGGGACTGGTAGTCGCGCAGCAGCTCCTCGGCCTGCTCGAGGGTGATGTCACCGCGCCCGATGAGCTGCTCGGTGTACAGCTTCCGCACCGACCGCTTGGCGTCGATGATCTGGTACATCTTCGGGTTGGTCATCGACGGGTCGTCACCCTCGTTGTGACCGCGGCGGCGGTAGCAGACCAGGTCCACCACGACGTCCTTGTGGAACGCCTGGCGGTACTCGAAGGCGAGCCGCGCGACGCGGACGACCGCCTCGGGGTCGTCGCCGTTGACGTGGAAGATCGGCGCCTGGATCATCCGGGCCACGTCGGTGCAGTACAGCGAGGAGCGCGACTGCTCCGGCGGCGTGGTGAACCCGACCTGGTTGTTGACCACCACGTGCACGGTGCCGCCCGTGCGGTACCCGCGCACCTGGGACAGGTTGAGGGTCTCGGCCACCACACCCTGGCCGGCGAACGCGGCGTCACCGTGCACCAGCAACGGCAGCACCGTGTACCCGTGGAAGCCCAGGTCGAGCTTGTCCTGCTTGGCCCGCACGATGCCCTCGAGCACCGGGTCGACCGCCTCCAGGTGCGACGGGTTGGCGACCACGCTGACGGTGGTCACGTGCTCGCCGTCGGGCGTGGTGAACTTCCCGGTCATGCCGAGGTGGTACTTGACGTCGCCCGAGCCCATGGTGGTCTTCGGGTCCACGTTCCCCTCGAACTCCGAGAAGATCTTCTCGTACGGCTTGCCCACGATGTTCGCCAGCACGTTGAGGCGTCCGCGGTGGGCCATGCCGATGACCACCTCGTCCAGGCCGGCCTCGGCCGCCGCGCAGAGGATCTCGTCCAGCAGCGGGATCAGGCTCTCCCCGCCCTCCAGCGAGAACCGCTTCTGCCCGACGTACTTGGTCTGCAGGAAGGTCTCGAACGCCTCGGCCGCGTTGAGCCGCATGAGGATGTGCCGCTGCTGCTCGGGCGACGGCTTGGTGTGCCGGCGTTCGACGCGGGCCTGGATCCACGCCCGCTCCTCCGGGTCCTGGATGTGCATGTACTCGACGCCGACCCGGCGGCAGTACGAGTCGCGCAGCACGCCGAGCACGTCGCGCAGCTTCATCCGCTGCTGGCCGGCGAAGCCCCCGACCGGGAAGGTGCGGTCGAGGTCCCACAGGGTCAGCCCGTGCTCGCGTACGTCCAGGTCGGGGTGGCGGCGCAGCTTGTACTCCAGCGGGTCGGTGTCGGCCATGAGGTGGCCGCGCACCCGGTAGGCGTGGATCAGCTCGATGACCCGCGCCGCCTTGTCGATCTGCCCCTCCGAGGTGCGGGCCACGTCGCGGGTCCACCGCACGGGCTCGTAGGGGATACGCAGGGAGGTGAAGATGTCGTCGTAGAAGTTGTGCTCGCCCAGCAGCAGCTCGTGGATCGTCCGGAGGAACTCGCCGGACTGGGCCCCCTGGATGATCCGGTGGTCGTAGGTGGACGTCAGCGTGATGACCTTGCTGATGGCGAGCTCGGCGAGCTGCTCGTCGCTCATCCCGGCGAACGGCGCCGGGTGCTCCATCGCGCCGACACCGACGATCGTGCCCTGGCCGGGCATCAGCCGCGGCATCGAGTGCACCGTGCCGATCCCGCCGGGGTTGGTCAGGGTGATCGTCGTGCCCGTCAGGTCGTCGGTGGTCAGCTCACCCCGGCGCGCCCGGCGGACGAGGTCCTCGTAGGACTGCCAGAACTGCCGGAAGTCCATGGCGTCGGCGTTCTTGATGCTCGGGACGACCAGGCTGCGGGAGCCGTCCGAGCGGGTGATGTCGATCGCGATGCCGAGGTTGACCGCCTCCGGGATGACCGTGACCGGCTTGCCGTCGACCACGGCGTACGAGCTGTTCATCACCGGGTGCACCTTGACCGCGCGCACCAGGGCCCAGCCGATCAGGTGGGTGAAGCTGACCTTCCCGCCGCGTCCCCGGGCCAGGTGGTTGTTGATCACGATGCGGTTGTCGGAGAGCAGCTTCGCCGGCACGGCCCGCACGCTGGTCGCCGTGGGGACCTGCAGCGAGGCGTCCATGTTGGACACGATCCGGGCGGCGACCCCGCGGATCGGCTCCGTCCGCGCGCCCGCGGGGGCCGTCGGGGCGGGGCGGGCCGGGGCGGCCGGTGTCGTGGCCTTGGGCGCGGTCGGGGCCGGCGCGGGGGCGGTGGGAGCCGGCGCGCTCGGTGCGGGGGCGGCGGGCGCCGCGGGTGCCGGAGCGGTGGGCGCGGCCGGGGCGGCCGACGGAGCCGTCGTCGGGGCGGCCTCGGCGGCGGCGGTCGTCGCGGCGGTCGGCGGCGCGGCGGTGGTCGCCGAGGCGGCGGCGGTCGCCCCGTCCGGCCGCGGCCGTACGGGCTTCAGCTCCCCGGTCGCGGTCGTCCAGGACGGACGGTAGTCGGTGAAGAAGTCGTGCCACGCTGCGTCAACACTGGCCGGGTCGGCCAGGTACCGCTGGTACATGTCCTCGACGATCCACTCGTTCGGCCCGAAGCCCGCGAGCGGGTTGTCCTGCGGTTGCGTCGACTGGCTGGTCACGACAGCCGTGCCCTTCCGTGTGCGCGGCGTCCTCGCCGCGAGGGATTCCACATGCGTGTTAAAGGCTACGCCGGACGGGACGGAAGGCGACGCGTGACCATCCGAGTCGCCGGTCACGCACCCGGCTCTCCGGTCCCGGGCGGCTGGTCGCCCGCCGCCCGGTCAGGAGCCGGCCGGGCTACGAGATGTCCCGCCGACGGGTGATCAGCGTGCCGATCATGCCGGCCACTACACCGTAAGCGGTCAGCACCAGCGCCCCGATCCACCACGGCACGCCCGTCTGCTCCGGGCCGAAGCGCGGTGGCTCGACGCTGACCATCACCATCGAGGCCACCCCGGGCACGGCCACGATGAAGTTCCACACGACGTCGCTGTGGATGAGATACGTGTGGATGAAACCGAACAGGATCAGCGCCGAGGGCAGGCCGATGAGGTAGAGGCCGGCGGCCGTGAGGGTGGCGCCGAGCTGGTTGCGGATCAGGACGCCGAAGCCGACCCCGAGCACCGCCCAGAGCACGTACGCCAGCAGGTTCATGGCCACGGGCCGCCAGACCTGCATGGACGCGAACGGAACGTCGTAGCCGGCGAGGCTGAAGTTCAGCACCCCGACGCCCACGCTCACCGCGGTCGCGACCAGCCAGTAGCCCGCGGCCAGCACCATCGCCGCGACCAGCTTGGCCACGATCACCCGGGTCCGGCGCGGGGTGGCGAGGAACGTCGGGGTGGCGGTCTGATGCGTGAACTCGTTGGTCACGACGAGTACGCCGAGGATCACGATGAGCATCAGCCCGAGGAACTGCCCGGACGTGAACACGTTGGCCGACTGCTCGGCCAGGATGGCCGGGATGTCGGTCCGCCGGGCGAAGTCCTCCAGGATCGCCTGCTGCTCGCTCGCCGACGGCCGCTGCCCGGGCGGCGCGTTGGAGAAGTCCGGCGGGTGCAGCCGCATCTGCTCGGCGGCCCGCAGTCGCTGGTTGGCGTCGAGGATGTTGACCAGCAGCGTCAGGGCGGTGGCGATCAGGATGAGCAGCCCCGTCAGCCACCAGGTGCTGGTGGTGAAGATCTTGCGCAGCTCGGCGCGGACCAGCCGCGGGCGCAGCGACGGCACCGACCGGGCCTCCGCCGGCTCGGTGGGGGCGGAGGCGAGCGTCGCGCTGCTCATCGGATGGCCGCCTGACCCCGGGTGAGCTTGAGGAAGGCCTGCTCCAGGTCGGGGGCCTCGGTGGTGAGCTCGTGCAGCTCGGCCCGGGCGGCGAGCGCGGCCCGGCCGACGGTCGCCGCGTCCACGCCGCGGACCAGGAGCTGGTTCTCCCCGGGGTACTCCAGCGTCACGGCGTAGTTGCGCAGCTCGACCGCGAGCTGGTCGACGTGGGGCGTGCGCACCCGGACGGCGCCGGGCTCGGCGATGCTGGCGATGATGTCGGAGACCGAGCCCTGGGCCACCATCCGGCCGGCGGCGATGATGATCACGTCGTCGGCGAGCTGCTGCATCTCCCCCAGCAGGTGGCTGGAGACGAAGACCGTCCGGCCCTGGCTCGCGAAGGCCCGCAGGAACTCCCGCATCCACTTGATGCCCTCGGGGTCGAGGCCGTTGGCCGGCTCGTCGAGGATCAGCACCTTCGGGTCGCCGATCATGGCGGCGGCGATGCCCAGGCGCTGGCGCATACCGAGCGAGTAGCTGCGGAACTTGCGCCCGGCGGCGGGCGACAGCCCGACGAGGTCGAGCACCTCGTCGGCCCGCCGGTCGGGGTAGCCGGCGGCCGCGCAGAGCACCCGTAGGTGGTTGCGCCCGGTCCGGCCCTTGTGGGCGCTGGACGCCTCCAGCACCGCCCCCACGACGTCGAGTGGCCGCGGCAGGTCCGCGTAGCGGACGCCGCCGATGGTGGCGGTTCCGGCCGTCGGGGTGACGAGGTTGAGCATCATGCGCAGCGTCGTGGTCTTGCCGGAACCGTTGGGACCAAGGAACCCCGTGACCCGGCCCGGCTGGACCGTGAACGACAGGTCGTCCACGGCTCGGACCTTGGGATACACCTTGGTGAGGTTCGATACGACCAGTTGGCCGTCCATGGCGCTCCTCTGGGGTCGGCTCGCGTGTTGCCTAACCGTATCGGTTGACCACCAGCCGCCGCTGGTCAGGCCACGGCGAGCCAGGTGGCCCGGGCGTGGGCCAGCAGGTCACCGTCGGGGCCCCACAGGCTGCTGCGGACGTACGCCTTGCGACCCTCCTGGCCGGTGACCTGGCCCATGACCACGCAGCGCTGGCCGGGGGTCGGCGTCCGCACGATCCGGACCGCCAGGCGGCCGAGCACGTACGGCCGTCCCTCGAGCGCGATCGCCCAGCCGCCGGGGCAGTCCAGCGACGCCCACACCAGCTCCGGCGCCATCGGGTCCGGCACCGTCCACGGGGTCGCCGTCCGGCCGTCCGGCAGCCGGCCGGGGAACAGCCGGAGCCCGTCGCCGACGGCCCGCTGCGGGCCGCAGACGAAGCAGGTCGGGAACGGGTGGCTCACCAGCCCCGGATAGCTCGCGGAGGCCGCCACCGCCTCGTCCCAGCCGACCGGTTCGACGATCTCGTCGGGCTCGATGGTCGCGGGGCGGACCTGGGCGACCAGCTCGTCGTCGTGACAGATGTCGACGCCCGAGTCGGTGGCGCGCGTCGTCAGCTCGACCTCCAGCGGCGGGGGTCGGCGCAGCGTCACCTCCACGACGTCGCTGGCCAGCCCGGCGGCGAGCGCGAACCGTCCGGCGCAGTACCCGCCGTTGCCGGAGCCGGGCGGTCCGTTGTACCGGGCCCCGATGATCAACCCAGTCATGCCATGACCGTATCCCGCCCGCGGCCGACGGCAACCCGGCCCCGTGGCCGGCCCCCGAGCCTTGTCCGGCTTGTACACAGTATGGGGCTTTGGCGGCAATGTGAACTCTGGCGGGAACACTCGATGGCCGACCGGTCGCTGTCGCTCCGTCACCTCACCCCAAAGGCCCGTCACCTCACCCGAAAGCTTCGCCACCATTCAGCCGCCGTTCACCTTCGGTTGGGTGCCCCCTCACGTCGGCCGCCTTTCATGACCGTCGTCGCCTCCGTCCAGGCGGCGACCCGTGGATCTCCACACGAGCTAGGAGCGGAGAGAGTGACCAAGAGACTGCGCGGCACCGGCCTCATCGCGGCCGCGGTGGCGCTGACGTTGGCGACGGCCGCGTGTGGCGGCTCCGGTGAGCCCTCGAGCGACCAGACCACCGGGGCCGGGGCGATCAGTGGCGAGGTGAACCTCGACGGTTCGAGCACGGTGTTCCCGATCGCCGAAGCGGCGGCCGAACTGTTCGAGGAGGAGAACCCGGACGCCATCGTCAACGTCGCCACCTCCGGCACCGGCGGCGGCTTCGAGAAGTTCTGCCGGGGCGAGACCGACATCGCCAACGCCTCGCGGCCCATCAACGACCGGGAAGCGGCGGCCTGCGAGGCGAACGACATCGCCTTCGCGGAGATCACGGTCGGCATCGACGCGCTCACCGTGCTGGTCCACCCGGACAACCCGGTCGACTGCCTGACCGTCGAGCAGCTGGCCGAGATCTACGGACCCGACTCGACGATCACCAACTGGAACCAGATCACCGGCATCGACTACGACGCCGAGTTGGTCATCTACGGGCCGGGTGAGGACTCCGGCACCTTCGCCTACTTCACCGAGGCGATCAACGGTGAGGAGGGCGCGATCCGGGGGGCCGGCTACAACAACATCGGCGAGAACGACAACTCCGGCCTGCAGGGCGTGCAGGGGGCGCCGGGCGGCATCTTCTACGTCGGCTACACCTACTACGCCGAGAACCAGGACTCGGTGAAGGCGCTGCAGATCGACGGTGGCGATGGCTGCGTCGCCCCGACGCCGGACAACGCCCGGGACGGCAGCTACACGCCGCTCTCGCGCGGGCTGTACATGTACGCGTCGAGCGCCAGCCTGGCCAAGCCGCAGGTGCGGGCGTTCCTCGAGTTCGTCATCACCGAGAACGAGGCGATCACCTCCGCAGTCAGCGCGATCGGGCTCACCGAGGCGCAGACGGCCGAGATGCTCGAGCTGATCGACTCGCTGGCCAGCTGATCGCCCGGCAGAGATCGGTCGGCCATGACACTGCCCACCATCACGGCCTCCGGCGCCGACGCGGACGCCCCGCGTCGGTCGCTGGAGGCCACCAGCCGTCGTCTCGGGGAAAGGGCCATCAAGGCCTTTCTGCTCGTCTGCGCCGCGCTCTCGGTGCTGGTCACCACCGGGATCGTGTTCTCCCTGCTGTTCGGGGCGGTGGGATTCTTCGACGACGTGCCGGTCCGGGAGTTCCTCACCGGCACCCGCTGGGCGCCCGTGCGAGGGGAGTTCGGCGTGCTGCCGCTGGTCGTCGGCACGCTCAACGTGGTCTTCTGGGCGCTGCTCGTCGCCGTTCCCATCGGGCTGCTCTCCGCGATCTACCTTGCCGAGTACGCCTCGGACGGCGTCCGTCGGGTCGTCAAGCCGGTGCTGGAGGTCCTGGCCGGCATCCCGACGGTGGCGATCGGTCTGTTCGCCCTGTTCTTCCTGCGCCCGCTGGCCGAGGACCTCTTTCCGTTCCTGGACTGGCCGTCGGTGCACTCCGTCGGGGTGGCCGGCGTGGCGGTCGGCCTGCTCATCATCCCGCTGGTCGCGTCGATTGCGGACGATGCCCTGCGGGCGGTCCCGCGCAGCCTGCGCGAGGGCGCCTACGCGCTCGGAGCCAGCAAGCTGCACGTGACCGTGCGGGTGGTCATCCCGGCCGCGATCTCCGGCATCGTCGCCGGCTGCGTGCTCGGCGTGTCCCGGGCCATCGGCGAGACGATGGTCGTGCTGGTGGCGGCCGGTGCATCGGCCAACCTGACGGTCGACCCGACCGACTCGGTGTTGACGATGACCGCCTACATCGGCGTCACCGCCACGGGCGAGATCGCGTACGGAACCATTCAATATGAGTCGATATTTGCGGTCGGCGCTCTGCTCTTCCTCATGACGCTCGTCATGAACGCGATCTCGATCCGGCTGGTCCGCCGGTTCCGGGAGGTGTACGACTGATGTCGCAACAGGTCCCGGGCAGGGCCCGCTTGGCGGCCGCCGGAGCGCGGGCCGTGACGGCGGCGTTGCTCAGCAGCCGCAGCCGGGGTGACAAGGTGGCCAACGCCGTCTTTCCGGCGATCCTGCTGGCCGCGCTCGCGCTCGCCGTGGTGAGTCTCGGCGCGCTCATTCTCTGGTCGCTGATCGAGGCGTGGCCCCGGCTGGACTGGAACCTCATCACCAACGGCCCGTCGCGACTCCGTCCGGAGACGGCCGGATTCCGCGTCGCGTTGCTGGGCAGCCTCTACCTCATCATCGGCGTGATCGTGCTGATCGTGCCGCTGGGCGTGGGCGCCGCGATATACCTCGAGGAGTACGCCGACCGGACCAGGTGGTACAACCGGCTGTTCGAGCTCAACATCCAGAACCTGGCCGGGGTTCCGTCGATCGTCTTCGGCATCCTCGGCCTGGCCTACATCGCCCGCGCCCCGCTCAACCTCGGCTTCACCGCGGCGGCCGGCTCGATCACGCTGGCGCTGCTGGTGCTGCCGACGGTCATCATCGCGGCCCGGGAGGCGATCCGGGCGGTGCCCTCGTCGATCCGGGAGGCGTCGCTCGCCCTCGGCGCCACCCAGTGGCAGACCATCTGGCGGCAGGTCCTGCCCACGGCGATCTCGGGCGTGCTCACCGGCGTGATCCTGGCCGTGTCGCGGGCCGTCGGCGAGGCGGCGCCGTTGCTGATGGTCGGGGCGGCCGTGCGCGTCTCACGGGATCCCTCGTTCTTCGAGGGGGCCTACAGTGCGCTGCCGGTCCAGATCTACACCTACTCGACCCAGGCCCAGCACGAGGTTCAGCAGCTGGCCGCGGCCGGCATCGTCGTGATGCTGGGGTTCGTGCTGCTCATGAATGCGACTGCTGTCTATCTCCGCGACCGGTACGAGCAGAAGTGGTAGGCCGCCGATGACCAACCCGATCGTCTCGACCACCGAGGGCCTGACCACCGAGGGCCCGACCGCCCAAGGCCCGACCATCGAGGAATCGACCATGAGCTCGACGTCCACCGTCCCGGCCGTCCAGGTCTCGGCCGGTGCGCCTCGTCCGGCCGACTCGTCGCCGGCCGGCCCCGTACCCACGATCATGAGCCTGGAGAACGTCAGCGTCTTCTACGGCACCTACGAGGCGGTCCGCAACACCACGATGGCCATCGGGCGGAACCAGATCACCGCGATGATCGGGCCATCGGGATGCGGCAAGTCGACGATCCTGCGCTCCCTGAACCGGATGAACGACCTCATCCCCGGGGCGCGGGTCACCGGCCGCGTCACCTACCACGGCCAGGACCTGTACGCGCCGAAGGTCGACCCGATCGAGGTGCGTCGTCGCATCGGCATGGTGTTCCAGAAGCCCAACCCGTTCCCCAAGTCCATCTACGACAACATCGCCTACGGCCCCCGTGTCACCGGCATGAAGGTCGACGACATGGACGACCTGGTGGAGAGCGCGCTGCGGAAGGCGGCGCTGTGGGACGAGGTGAAGGACAAGCTCAAGTCCAACGCGCTCGCGCTCTCCGGTGGGCAGCAGCAGCGCCTGTGCATCGCCCGGACGATCGCGGTGCGGCCCGACGTGATCCTCATGGACGAGCCGTGCTCGGCGCTCGACCCGATCGCCACCGCGAAGATCGAAGATCTCATGTACGAGCTGGCCTCGGAGTACACGATCGTGATCGTCACGCACAACATGCAGCAGGCGGCGCGGGTGAGCCACCGGACGGCGTTCTTCACCGCCGAGGTGGATGAGCACGGGGTCCGCTACGGGCGCCTGGTCGAGTACGACGACACCCAGAAGATCTTCACCAACCCGAGGGAGAAGCGTACGGAGGACTACATCACGGGTCGCTTCGGATAAGCCTGATTCTCACCATCCGCGGCGTCGGCTACCGGCTCGTGCCCCCGGCCGCCTGACCCCGGGCGGCGTATTCCGGTCGGGCGATCAACGGGGCGCGACGCGCGATCAACCGGACCGGCCGGTCCCCGGTCAGGGTCGGGGTGTGACAACTGCAGGTACCTCTCACTCCGTGGTCGACCTGCCGGCCCCGGCGCCCCGGGCCCGGGCCGGCTGGTCATCGCTCGTCGCGCTCGCGGGTGGCACGGCGGTGCTCGTCGCCAGCGAGTTCCTGCCCGCGAGCGTGCTGCCCACCATGGCGGCCGACCTCGGCATCAGCGAGGGAACCGCCGGACTGGCGGTGGCCGCGACCGCCGTGGCCGGGGCGGTCACCGCCCCGAGCATCGCGGTGCTGCTCCTCGGCCGGCTCGTGCTCGGCGTCGCCATCGCCGGCTACTGGTCGTTCGCGTTCTACGTCGGCACCCGGGCCCGGCCGGGGCGGGACAGCACGATATCGACCTTCATCGCGATGGGGGTCACGGTCGCCACGATCGGGGGAGTGCCACTGTCCTCTGTGGTCGGTGACGAGGTCGGCTGGCGTACGGTCTTCCTCGGCGCCGCGGCCCTCAGCGCGCTGTGCGCGGTGGCCCTGGCCGTGACCCTGCCGCCGGTGGCCCCGCTCCCGACCGCCGGGGTCGCCATGATGCGCCAAGCGATCGCCAACCCGATCCTGCTGGTGGGTGTCCTCGGCGTGGTCCTCGTCGTCGTCGGCAACTTCGCCGCCTACCCGTACATCCGGGTCGCGATCGCCGAGGTTGCTCCAGGCAGCACAGCGTGGCTGCTGCTGGTGTGGGGCGTCGGGGGCGTCGCCGGCAACCTGCTGGCCGGACGCCTCGCCGGCCGCCTGCGCGTGGTGGCCGCGGCGGCGCCCGGGTTGCTGGGAGCCAGCCTCGCCCTGACCGCGGCGGCGACGTCGCTGGGGTGGCTCGCGGTGGCGATTGTCGCCTGGGGTGTTGCCTTCAACATGGTCCCCGTGGCCACCCAGCTGTGGATGACCCGCGTGGAGCCGACCCGGGTCGAGTCCGCCCTGGCGTTGCAGGTGACCGCGTTCCAAGTGGCGATCACGCTCGGGTCCGCGGCCGGGGGAGCGCTACTGGACGCCCACGGGATCGCGACCGCGCTCGGCGTCGGCTCGGCGTTCGCCGTGGCGGCGGCGGTGGTCTTCGGTGCGGTGCGCGTTCCGCGGAACGTCCCGTGACCGTGTGGCGGAGCGCTGTCGAGTTCGCCAGGCCTGGGGCCCGGTTCCGTGGTGGGCCGCGAACGCGCGGCTGAAGGCGGCCGTCGAGCCGTACCCGACGGCGTGCGCCACCTGTTCGACCGGCCGGGAGGCGTCGCGCAGCAGGCGTCGCGCCTCCCGCATGCGGACCTCGCGGACCAGTTCGCTCGGGCCGAGACCGAGCGCGCGCCGGAACCGCTCGGTCAGGGCGGAGCGGGACAGGTGGACCAGGCGGGCCATCCGCTCGACGGTCCACTCCTCACCGGGCCGGGCGGTTACGGCCGCCACCACCGCCGCGACGAGCGGATCCGGCCCGACGACGGCCGGGTCGTGGCCCTGACTGGCCGCCCAGGAGGCGACCATGGCGGCGCCGATGAGGTTGCCGTAGCTCGCGGCGAACAGGTCCGGCGGGCATCCGGTCTGCAGTGGGCACATGGTGACGAGTGCCGCGACCCCGGGGTGCGCGGTCGCGAAGCCGCGCACCACCAGCGGGCTGGGTAGCCGCCGGGTGGGGACGGACGCGCGCAGGTCCGCCACGGCCAGGGTCGCGGGTTGTGCGCCGGCGGTGATCCGGTAGGCGGTGCGGGCGTCGACCAGCATGGCGTCCCCCGACGCCAGGCCCTCGTGTCCGGACGCCGTCTCGAGCGTGACCGGGCCGGCGACGACGAAGGCCCAGCCGGGGCCCGGACGGTGCGTGAGCGTCGCCCCGGCCGGCAGGACGACGCGCTGCAGGTTCGAGATCTCCCACACCGGTTCCGCCGAGGACACGACAGCGTCGGCGCGGGGCGTCACGACGGATGCCGTCATTACAGATCTGGTCACGGACGATGCAGCACCGCCCGCGCCGCCCGCATTCCCGACCCCGTCCACCCGGTCACGCCTGACCGCGGCGGGCCTGCTGCAGGCTCGTGGGGCCGCCGCAGGGGCCCGGCCGAGGGCGGTTTCAGGTGCGTGTGGGTTCGTCGAGTGAACCAACCCGAGGTATTTGACCATTATCGATTTCCTGCAGTCGTGCTCCGGCCACCATCCTGAGTCGGTGCGACGGCTGACGGGAAGGCGTGGCTGGGCGATGGGCTCGGAGCTTGACCTTCCGGATCTCATCCGCCGGGCGAAGGAAGGGACGGTCGATGACGCCGAGGTCGACCGGGTGGGCGCTGGCGCGAGCCGTGGGCGTCCCTCTGGTCGACGTGATAAGGAGGACCGAGCCGTGGGCGGACTGGTCGCGGGAGATCCGGCGCCGGGCCGAGCAGCGAATGTCTGTCGAGTGTGGACGACGCGCCCGCCGCAAGCGGTTGACCGAGGACGATCGCCGCTCGTGCCGTGAATTCCCTGCGTTTGCGGTCGACGTGTCGCTGTGGACCGCGGAAGAAGGGTGCTCGGACTTGACTTTCCTGCTCGCCTGGGAGGAGTTCGAGCCCGGGGTGTCCAACGTCATCGTGGACGATATCCACGTGCTCCAGCCGTCGATCGGCGCCAGTTCGCGTCGGACGCCAGCGCCAGGGCGCCGACGACCAGAGTCCACAGTTGGAGCGGGAAGACGGCGAGTCGTTCGGAGCCGCCGAGGCCGAGCACGCCGAACTGCCGCTCGAAGTGCAGCCACACGCCCGTCAGGGCGATCAGGCCCATGGCCAGGGTGAACCAGCGGGCCCGGCCCACGAGGCTGCCACGGGGCACGAACCCGGCGAGGAGAAGGCCGAGGTTGCCCACGATCAGGATCAGGAAGGCGCCGAGGACGTGCCCGTCCAGGTTCACGTCGGCGGGCCACACCCCGGCGAACACATACCCGAGGCCGGCCAGGACCAGCAGGACCTGCGCGGTGCGGGATGCGAATCCCTTTCCCCACAGCCGGGCGGTGAGGAGCACACCGGCCGCCAGCAGGAGGCCCTGGGCAATCATCGACGCATTGACGAGGTCGTGCAGCGGCGAGCAGATGTAGCGCGGGAACTCCTCGTCGAAGACCCCGCAGCTGGTCACGCCGAGGTCGCTGATGTTGTTGTGCACCAGGCTGTACGGCGTCGTCCACGCCGCCTGGGCGACCGCGTTGGCCACCAGGAACTGGGCGGCGCCGGCGATCCAGGCAGCCGCACCGAGGCGAGCAGCCGCGGGGACGCGGGCAGGTGTCGATACGTCAGTCACGCGCTTCAGCCCACCACGGTGAGCTGCGGCCGGGAATCCGGCCAACGGGAGTCCGGTGCTGGGGATAGCCCCCAAGGGTTACCCCGGGCGGGTGACCGGCGACGCGGGCCACCAGAGCTCGGGCGGCGGCGGGCCACGCGAGCTCACCGTCCCTCGTTCGGCGACGACGTGAGGGAGGCCCCCTCCGCACGCAGGATCGCCGGGCATTCGGCATCCCGGCGGCCGGGCCGCCCCTACTGTGCGGGAATGCGGGCTCTCCGGGAGAGCGCCGACCGGACCCCACCGTCGCGCGAGCGGTACGTCGACCTGCTGCGTGCCCTGGCGATCTGTGCGGTGGTGCTCGGCCACTGGTTGGTCAGCGCGATCATCGAGGACCAGCAGGGGAGACCGACCGGACGATCGGCGCTGGAGTCGTTGCCCTGGGCCTACCCGATCACCTGGGTCGTCCAGGTGATGCCGGTGTTCTTCATCATCGGCGGCTACGCCAACGCGGCGTCGTTGGCCTCGCACCGCAACCGCGGCGGCGACGGCGTGAGCTGGCTGCAGGACCGGTCGGGGCGCCTGGTCCGACCGACCACCGTGCTCCTGGTGGTCCTGGTCGCCGGCGCGGTGGCCGGTCGCCTGCTGGGGGTCGACCCCGAGTTCGTGCGGATGGTGGTCTGGGTCGCCTCCATCCCGCTGTGGTTCCTGGCGGCGTACCTCGTCGTCGTCGCGGCCGCCCCGCTCATGGAGCGCCTGCACCGGCGGTTCGGTTTGCGGGTGATCGGGGTGCTCGTGGTGCTGGTCGCGCTGGGCGACGTGGCCCGCCTGCGCGGGCCCGAGCTGCTCGGCGCCGGCAACTTCCTGTTCGGCTGGCTGGCCATCCACCAGGTCGGCATCGCCTGGCGGGACGGTCGGCTGCCGTTCCGGCCCCGCACCTGGGTGCCGCTGCTGCTCGGCGGCCTGGCCGCGGCGCTGCTCCTCACCGTCCTCGGGCCCTACTCGATCAGCATGATCGATGTCGGCGGCCAGCGCCCACGCAACGCGTCGCCCCCGACCCTGGCGCTGCTGGCCGTGGCCACCTTCCAGCTCGGTCTGCTGATGGCGGTGCGTGACCCGGCCGAGCGCTGGCTGCACCGGCGACGACCATGGCTGGCCGTGGTGGCGGTCAACTCGGTCGTCTTCACCATCTTTCTCTGGCACATGAGCGCCGTCGTGCTGCTCGTCGGCGTGCTCGACACGCTCGGGGTGCTGCCGACGCCGGCGGTGGCCACGACCGAGTGGTGGCTGTGGCGGCTACCGTGGCTGCTCCTGCTCACCGTGGTCCTCATCGGACTGGTCGCGCTCTTCGGCCCGATCGAGGCCCGGTCCCGCCGCATCCGGCGCCGACGGTCGCCGGGGTGGCTGAGCCGGATCGTGACCCGGCCGATCCTCCGGGCGGTGGTGACCGTGGCGGCGTACGCGGCGGTCATCGCCGGGCTGGTGAGCAACACCGTCGCCCCGCGGACGGGCGCGTACCTGATCGGCCTGCCCGCGGCCGGCCTGGCGTCCTATCTGGCCGGCGCCGCCGTGCTGCGCCTGCTGCGGTCGCTGGTCGCACCCGGGCGCGGCCCCGGCGACCTGCCGGCCTCGTCGCCGGGTCGACCCGAATCATCGCCCCCGGCCGGCTGAGCGAAGCAGCCATTGGCCGTGCACGCCGTCACCCCGACCCGGGGGCCGAGCGTCCGTCCCGTACGGTCCGTGGGGTGACCGAGCCGTTGACCGGCGTGAGCCGGACCGCGCTGTGGGTCGCATACCTGCGCGCCCAGGAGTCCGAGGCGCCCGAGCCGCTGTTCCACGATCCGTACGCGCGCCGGTTCCTCGAGGCCGCCCCCGGCTGGCCCCCGGCGGTGGACGCCGACGGAGCCGTGGCCGCGGCCGGGAACGCGTTCGCCTGGCAGACGGCCGTACGAACCAGATTCTTCGATGAGGCGCTGCTCGCGGTGGCGCACGGCGGGTGCCGGCAGATCGTCCTGTTGGCCGCGGGCCTCGACACCCGGGCGTTCCGGCTGGAGTGGCCGGCCGGGACCCGGCTCTTCGAGGTCGATATGTCCACAGTGGTGGATTTCAAGGAGGCGGTGCTGGCGCGCCACGGGGCCACCCCGCGCTGCCACCGCGTGGTCGTCCCGGCCGACCTGCGCGACGCCTGGCCGCAGCGGCTGGCCGAGGCCGGCTTCGACGCCGGCGACCGCGCCGCGTGGCTGATGGAAGGGCTGCTCGTCTACCTCACCGCGCCGGAGGCGGCCCGCCTGCTCACCGACGTCACCGCCGCCGCGGCCCCGGGCAGTCACCTGTTCGTCGAGCACGGGGGCATCGACCCCCGTGCCATCGATCCAAACGTATGGCTGGTGCCGGCCGTGCGGGAGGTCGTGAACCTGTGGCGGGGCGGCCTGGGGGAGCGGACGCCCGGGTGGCTGGCCGAGCGCGGCTGGCGCGTGCGTACGCACGACCTCGACGTCGTGGCCGCGGCCTACCAGCGGCCGGCGCCGGTCGCGGTCATCGGCGGGTTCGCCACCGCGGTCCGTACCGAGGGCTGAGCGGCGCGCCCGAGCACGTGCGTAATTGCGCGGTATGGCTCATCCGCGCAGGATGTGCTGCAACTGGGCTCGCACAGAGTCGATGACTGTCGATGCCACCCGAATGTCCTCAGGGGACGCTCGACCGAGACTGACGAGCCGGGCGACCTCGGCCGCCAACTCGGCCGCCTTGCGCACCAACGTCGTCTTCGGATCGGCCCCGGCCTCGCCCGCCGGGGCCTCGCCGGCACCTCGTCCGAGAACGATCATCGGCGCGACGGCGCTGCGAACGGCCTGACCGGCCGCGCGCAGCTCCTGCTTGAGGTCCCGGACGGACCCGCGCACGCCCGCCTCGACCTGCTCGGCGAGGTCGGCGAGGTCGGCGACCGAGCTGGAGATCTCGGCCTCGAGCTGGGCGACCTCGTCGGCCCGGGCGGCGAGCTCGGCCCGGCCCGCGTCGGTGATGCTGTACACCTTCCGGCCGCCCGAGGCGGTGTGGGTCACCAGCCCGTCGGCCTCCAGTCGGGCCAGCCGCGGGTAGATAGTGCCGGCCGAGGGTGCGTAGAGGCCGTGGAACCGGTTCTCCAGCGACCGGATCAGCTCGTAGCCGTGCTTGGGGCCGTCGGCGAGCAACCGCAGCAGGTACAGCCGCAGCCGCCCGTGGCTGAAGACCGCGCTCACGTCGCATCGCCCCCTGTCCGCCGGGCCGGCTCCTCGGTCGGCCGCGCACCGTGGTCCTCGGCCCGCGGCCCGTCCTCCGGCCGCCGGCCGTCGGGGCGCGGGCCGCCGTCGGGACGCGGGGCGTCGTCCTCGGGCGGCGGCTCGTCGGTCTCGCTGGCCGGGCCGGCGAGCAGCGAGACGGTGCCGGAGACCGCGGAGGCCCGCAGCCGGCCGGTGCCGGCGCCGATCTGCCCGCTCGCGCTGTGCCGCCCCATGCCGTTGGCGGTCGGGACCTGGGGGAACGCGCTGGTCACCGATCCGCTGGCGGCGGCGAGGTCGACGCGCAGGCTGGCGTCCTCGGGCACCCGGACCGTGATCGATCCCGACACGGTGTCCAAGTGCACGACGAAGGCCCGCGGGTTGTCCAGGTCGCAGGTGATGGCGCCGGAGATGGTCCGCGCGTACACCTGCTCGGCCGAGGAGCCGGCGAGGCTGATCTCGCCGGAGACGGTCTGCATCGTCAGCTCGCCCGAGATGCCGACCGCCTCGATCGACCCGGATACCGTCTTCGCCCGGACCTGACCGCCGAGGCCCATCATCGCGACCGATCCGCTGGTGACGTCCACCGTGGTGCGGTGCCGCAACCCGGACGCCACGGCGTCACCGTTGACGACCGTCAGGCTGGCGGCGGTGGCCGGGGGTACCGCGATGATCACCTCAGCCGACCAGTGGCGCCGGCCGCGCCACCACAGGCCCAGGCCCCAGATGCCGTGGGGCACGTCGTGCCGGACAGAGAGGTTGCCGTTGGCCTGGGTCACCGTGAGTCCTCTGTGGCCGACCCGGCGTACGTCGATCCGCGCCGGCCCGTCGGTGCCGACGACGTGCACCTTGCCGTGGGCCAGCCACACGTCGAGCTGGTTGACCTTCTCGTCCAGGGTCAGCCGTGTCGGGCTGGCGATGTGCCGGGTTCCCATCTCGCGCCTCCACCACCGCTGTGTCGCGATACATCTTAATCGGAGACGCGATACATGGCCAGGCTCGCGCGGGTGTCGTCCGGGCCGCCGGGCCGGGGCCGGTGACTACGGTGGGCCATCCGTCGGCGGCGTACGGTAGATCGGACGGCTCACAGCCAACGCTCGTCGGAGGTTCAGCCTGTCTTCAGGCAGGCCACGGAGGATTCGACGCCATGGGAGTTCGCAGCGGGTTGGCCCGGCAGCCCGGGCGCGTCACCGCGAGCACCGGTGACCGGGCCGCGCCGGGTCTGTCGGCGCCGTCGCGGGGCGCCCCGCCCCCGAACCCGTCCGCGGCCGCCTCCCGGTCGGCCGTCCGCTCGGAGGCGGCGCCACGGTCGGCCGCCCGGGCCGACGCGGCGTCAGGGTCGGCCGCCCGGGCCGACGCGGGGCCCCGGCCGAAGCTGCTGGTCGTCGAGGACGACCCCAACATCGTCGAGCTGCTCTCGGCGAGCCTGCGCTTCGCCGGCTTCGACGTCTCCGCGGTGACCAACGGCGCCGAGGCCGTGGCCGAGGCTCGCCGGTCCAACCCGGACCTCGTCGTGCTCGACGTCATGCTGCCTGACCTGGACGGCTTCGAGGTGATCCGGCGCATCCGGGACTCGGGGGTGCGCACGCCGGTGGTCTTCCTCACCGCGCGGGACGCCACCGAGGACAAGGTGCGCGGCCTGACCCTGGGCGGCGACGACTACGTCACCAAGCCGTTCAGCCTCGAGGAGCTCACCGCCCGCATCCGCGCCGTGCTGCGGCGCACGTCGGGCGAGCGGTCCGAGTCGGCGGTGCTGCGGTTCGCCGATCTCGAGCTGGACGAGGAGTCGCACGAGGTGCGCCGCGGCGGCACGCTGGTGTCGCTGTCACCGACCGAGTTCAAGCTGCTGCGGTACCTGATGCTCAACGCCGGCCGGGTGCTGTCGAAGGCCCAGATCCTCGACCACGTGTGGCAGTACGACTTCCGGGGCGACGACTCGATCGTGGAGTCGTACATCTCCTACCTGCGGCGCAAGGTCGACACCGTGGAGCCCCGCCTGATCCACACGCTGCGCGGCGTCGGGTACGTCCTGCGGCTGCCGTCGTGACCGCGCTGCTGCCCGTGACCGCGCTGTTGCCGTGACCGAACTGTCGTCCCTGATTGGCCCACCGTCGTGAGCACCCCGCCGCCCCCTGCCTGGCCCGCCGGGCCGCCCGCCCCCGCGGGCCGCCCCGGCCAGCGCCTGGTCACCGCCGTGCGCGGCGCGGTGGCCCGGATGCCACTGCGGGTCCGGCTGGTCACGGTCATGCTCGCCCTGGTCGCGATGGCGCTCGTCGTGATCGGCTCGGCCAGCGCGCTGTACCTGCGCACCCACCTGGTGGAGCGGGTGGACGGGCAGCTCGCCTACCAGCTCGAGGTGTACGGGCGCAACCTGGACCGGATTCCCTGCCAGCCGGCCGAGGTGCTGATCCCCAGCGACTTCCTGGTGGCCATCTGGCAGCCGTGTCAGGTGGTGGCGTACGACCGCAGCACCTACACGCCCCAGCAGATCCCCGACCTGTTCAGCCGGGCCCCGCAGCTCGGCCGGCCCTACACGGTGTCCTCTGTGGACAACAGCCACCGATGGCGGATCCTGGCCCGACAGGTGTCGCCGGGGGTGGTCTTCATCGTGGCCGAGGATCTGGCCAATGTGGACGGAGCCATCGACCGGCTCGCGGTGGCCAACGTCCTCATCGGGGCCCTGGTCCTGATCCTCCTGGCGCTGCTCGGCGTGTGGCTGGTCCGGATGAGCCTGCGTCCCCTCGACGACATCGAGCAGACCGCGGTCGCGATCGCCCAGGGCGACCTGACCCGACGGGTGCCGATGGGGGAGCCCACGACCGAGCTGGGCCGCCTCTCGTACGCGCTCAACACGATGCTCAGCCAGATCGAGTCGGCGTTTCGCGCGCGGGCCGCGTCCGAGGCCCAGGCCGTACGCTCGGAGCAGCGCATGCGTCAGTTCGTGGCCGACGCCTCCCACGAGCTGCGCACCCCGCTCACCTCGATCCGGGGCTTCGCCGAGCTGTACCGCCAAGGCGCGGCGGCCGACAAGGACGAGGTCGTCCGCCGCATCGAGGACGAGGCCGCCCGGATGGGCCTGCTCGTGGAGGACCTGCTGCTGCTCGCGCGCCTCGACCAGGAGCGTCCACTGCAGATCGAGCCGGTGCACCTCGTCGAGCTGATCAACGACGCTGCGGCGGCGGCCCGCGCGGTCGCCCCCGACCGGCCGATCGAGGTGGAGCTGGGGGAGGCGGCGGGCAGCCTCGTGGTCGCCGGCGACCAGGCCCGACTCCGGCAGGTGGTCGGCAACCTGGTGACCAACGCGTTGACCCACACCCCGCCGGGCACGCCGGTGACGCTGCGCCTGTACGCCGAGGAGGCGCCGGCGCCCACCGCCGTCCCGGCGCCAGCGGTGGTGCCAGCGGCGAGCGCGCCGGGGACAGCGCCCGCACCGGGTCCAGCGCCCGCGGCGGCGCCGGGTGCGGCCCCGCCGTCCGGCCCCCGGCGATTCGCCATGATCGAGGTCGCCGACCGTGGCCCCGGGCTGACCCCGGAGCAGGCCGAGCAGGTCTTCGAGCGCTTCTACCGGGTCGACAAGGCCCGCACCCGCCGGGCCACCGGCGCCCCCGGCCTGCCGCACAGCGGCGCCGGGCTGGGCCTGGCGATCGTGGCCGCGCTGGTCGCCGCCCATCAGGGCACCGTCGACGTGGTCACCGCCCCGGGTGAGGGGGCCACGTTCCGCGTCCGCCTGCCGCTGGCCAGCCCGGAGCCGCCCGAGCGAGCCGCGCCGCCCCCGGCCGCCGCCTGAGCGGGGCCGCGTCGCCCCAACCCGGCCGGGCGAGGGGCGAGGCGTCGGCTGCCCCGGGCCACGGCCGCCGATTCCCAGCGAGATTTCAGGTGGCCGTCAGTAGTGCCGAAGGTGGGCGAGGCAATCTCACTGTCATGAGTGAGAACCCGACGAACCCGGCCGGCCAGGAGCCGGCCGCTTCGGCCACCCCACCGGCCAGCCCGGTGGCGCCGGCCGAAGCCTCCGCGGCGGCTGCGCCCGATCCCGTCCAGCCGAGCGCCACCCCTTCGACCTCGGCTGGGCCCAGCTCGGTCCAACCGTCACCCGGCTCGTCGGCGCCGCCCCCGGGCGGCCTCACCCCAGCCCCGCCGGCCAGCACCGCGCCGTCCGGCCCCCCGACGGCCGAAACCTCATCGCCGGGCACCTCATCGCCGGGCACCTCATCGCCGGGCACCCAGTCGGCGGGCATCCCGTCGCCGGGCGCTCCGGCGTCGGGCACTCCGGCCGCCGTCACTCCACCGGCCGGCGGCGAACCGGTCACCGGTCCGGTCCCGCCCGCACCGGGCGCGGCCCCGATGGCCCCTCACCCGGGCCGGGTGCCCATGCCCCCGCCGCCCGCCCACCCGTACCCAGCCGCCAACCCGTACCCCGGCGATCCGTATCCGGCCCCGACCGCGCCCACCGGCGCGTACCCCTGGCCCGCGCCCGGCCCGGCGCCGAGCGGCGGCCAGCCCGGGTCGGTCCGGCGCATCCTGGTCGCCGGCGCGGCGGCGCTCGCGATCGCCCTGACCGGCGGAGTCGTCGGCGGTGTCGTCGGCTACGCCGCGCGGGGGGACGCGGCCAGCCCGCTGCAGCTGCCGGTCGCGAGCGGGAACAGCGACGCCGCCCCGGTGGTCGACCGCTCGTCCCTGTCGAGCATCGCGGCCGCGCTACAGCCGGCGATCGTGCACATCACCACCGACCTGGGCGAGGGCTCGGGCGTCGTCATCACGTCCGACGGCCACATCGTCACGAACAACCACGTGATCGACGGGGCCCGGCGCGGCCAGGTCCGGGTGACGTTCAACAGCGGCCGGCAGGTCCGGGCCACGATCGTGGGCACCGATCCGCAGACCGACCTCGCCGTCATCAAGGTCGAGGCGGAGAACCTGACCGTCGCCCCGTGGGGGGACAGCGACACGGTCCAGGTCGGCGACACCGTCCTGGCCATCGGCAGCCCGCTCGGCCTGCAGGGCTCGGTCACCGCGGGCATCGTGAGCGCCCTGAACCGCACCATCCGGGTCACCGACAGCCCGCGGTCCCAGTTCGACACCGGCAGCGCCACGGTGATCGGCGGGGCGATCCAGACGGACGCGCCCATCAACTCCGGTAACTCGGGCGGCGCGCTGGTGAACATGCGGGGCGAGGTGATCGGCATCAACACCGCCATCGCCACGACCGGGCTGAGCGGCAACATCGGTGTCGGGTTCGCCATCTCGTCCAACCGGGCCAGGAGCGTGGCCGAGGCCCTCATCGCCGGCCGGGAGGTCACGCACCCGTACATCGGCGTCCAGATCACCGACGACGAGGACGGCGGGGCGCTCATCCGCGACGTCGTGACGGGCAGCCCGGCCGACCAGGCCGGCCTGACCCCGGGTGACGTGGTGACGAAGGTGGGCGACCGCCCCATCCGCGGCACCGAGGACCTCATCGGGATCATCCAGTCCAGCGCCGTGGGGGAGGAGCTCACGCTGACCGTCCGGCGCGACGGCTCGGAGCGGACCGTCACCGTCACGGTCGGCGAGCAGTAACTCGCCCGCCCCGGCCGGTGTCGGGCTCCCCACCGACGCCGGCCGCGCCGCGGGGATCTCCGGGTGAGGGCGGGCCTGACCAGTCGGTGGGGTGGGGGAAACGGGGGCCGGCTGGTCAGGCCCGATGCCCGGTCCGCGGGCCCGGTCGGTCGCCGGGCGGGCGGCCGACCCCGCGGCCGGTGGTCAGGCCCAGTTGAGGGTGCGCTCGACCGCCTTGCGCCAGCGGGCGTACCCGGCCTCCCGCTCGGCCGCCGAGGCGGCCGGTTGCCAGGACACCGAGGCGCGCCACTGGGCGCGCAGCGAGTCGAGGTCGGGCCAGTACCCGACGGCCAGCCCGGCGGCGTAGGCGGCGCCCAGGCAGGTGGTCTCGGTGATCTCCGGCCGCACCACGGGGACGCCCAGCGCGTCGGCCTGGATCTGCGGCAGGATCGGACTCACGGTCATCCCGCCGTCGATCTTCAGATGGGGCAGGGGCAGGCCGGCGTCGGCGGTCATCGCGTCGGCCACCTCGCGGACCTGCCAGGCCACCGCGTCCAGCACGGCCCGGGCGAGATGTGCCTTGGTGACGTAGGCGGTCAGCCCGGCGATGATGCCGCGGGCGTCGGCGCGCCAGTGCGGCGCGAACAGGCCGGAGAACGCGGGCACGATCACCGCGCCGCCGCTGTCCGGCACCGAGCCGGCGAGACTGTCCATATCGGACGCTTGCGTGATGAGCCCGAGGTTGTCCCGCAGCCACTGCACGAGCGACCCGGCGACCGCGATCGACCCCTCCAGGGCGTACACCGGGGCCTGGCCGGCCAGCTGGTAGGCCACGGTCGTGATGAGCCCGGCCTTGCTCGGTATCGGCGTGGGGCCGGTGTTCTGCAGCAGGAACGCGCCCGTGCCGTAGGTGCACTTGGCGTCACCGCGGTCGAAGCAGACCTGCCCGAACAGCGCCGCCTGCTGGTCGCCGAGCGCGGCCGCGACCGGCACGCCGTCGAGCTCACCGCGGGCGGTCCCGTACACCACCGACGACGGCGCGATCTCCGGCAGCATGGCCCGGGGCACCCGCAGGGCATCGCACAGCTCGTCGTCCCAGTCGACCGTGGCCAGGTTCATGAGCAGGGTGCGGCTGGCGTTGGTCACGTCGGTGACGTGGCGGCCGGTGAGGTTCCAGATCAGCCAGGTGTCGATCGTCCCGAAGACGATCTCGCCCGCTTCCGCCCGCGCGCGCAGCGACGGGTCGGTGTCGAGCAGCCAGGCGATCTTGGGGCCGGAGAAGTAGGTGGCCAGCGGCAGGCCGGTCGCGGCGCGGAACCGGTCCTGGCCCCCGTCGGCGGCGAGCGCGGCCACGAGCTGGTCCGTCCGCGTGTCCTGCCAGACGATCGCCGGGTGCACCGGCTGGCCGGTGCGCCGGTCCCACACCACCGTGGTCTCGCGCTGGTTGGTGATGCCGATCGCGGCGAGGTCGCGGGGCCCGATCCCGGCCCGGGCCAGCGCGCCGGCGACCACGGCCTGCACGTTGTGCCAGATCTCCTGGGGGTCGTGCTCGACCCAGCCCGGCCGGGGGAAGTACTGGCGGTGCTCGCGTTGCTCGACGGCCACCACCCGGCCGTCCTCGGCGAAGACCATGCACCGGGACGAGGTGGTGCCCTGGTCGATGGCGGCGATGTAGGTCACCGCATCAGTCTCGTCGCTCCCGCTCCCCATCACCAGGGCCGACGGAGCGCCTTATCCGGGCCGACGGAGCGTCGGATCTTTTTCACATATATGAGCATTACGGGCCGATGCGCGAAATCGCTGTCCAACTTGTCTCGCCCGGATGGCACTGACCTCCTACGCTGCATCCCGGCATTTCGCCGAGGTGTCGGACCCACGGCCCCGGTGGGCCACCTGGCCTGATCTTCGGCGTCAGAGGGGGAGCGTCCAGTGGCGATCATCGAGTCTCAGGTCAGCGTGTGGGAGGCGCTGGCCGGCCGGGCGCCGGGCCAACCGGTGGGGCCGGCCGACCCGGGCCTGTGGTCCGCGGTCGCCGACCGGATCAACCCGGCGAAGGCCCGGCCCGTCCTGCGGCCGGGCATCGAGATGGTCGAGCTGGTCAGCGCGCGCGGCGTGCCGTACGTGATGCTGCGCTCGCCCGACCAGCGCACCCCGTGCTACCTCCGCCTGACCCCCGAGGAAGCCCGGCTCGCCCAGCTCATGGACGGCACCCGGACGGTCGCCCGGCTGGTCGCGGAGTTCACGCACCTCACCGGCCGGCTCGCGCCCGACCAGGTGCGGCGCGTGGTGGCCGACCTGGCCGGTAACCGGATGCTGGAGGAGCTGCCGGTCGACGCGTTCGCTCCGCTGAGCCGCGTGCGGCGCCGGCCGTGGCCGCTGCGGCTGGGGTGGGCGCTGGTGCAGGTCGCCCGGGGCCGGCGGATGGTCGTGGCGAACATCGACCCAGTGGTGACCTTCGCCTACCGGGCCGGTGGGCGCCTGCTGTTCACCCGCGTCGCGGCGGCCCTGCTGGCGACGGTGGCCGTCCTCGGCCTGGCCGCCTTCGGCTACCAGTGGTGGGCCGGCGACCAGTCGGTCTTCCTGGCCTCCGACTCGTACGTCACCGGCGCGCTCGTCCTGCTCGGCCTGAACGTGGTCGCGCTCGCCTGTCACGAGCTCGGGCACGCGCTGGCCACCAAGCACGCCGGCCGCCGCGTGCCCAACGCCGGGTTCCTCATCTATTTCGGCATCCCGTCGGTCTTCGTCGACACCACCGACGTCTGGATGGCGGGGCGGCGCGCCCGGCTGCTCGCCACCGCCGCCGGGCCGGCCGCCGGGCTCGTCCTGGCCGGGGCCAGCTCGCTGGTCAGCCTCGCCGTGCCGGCGGTCGCGCCGATCGGCTTCAAGCTCGCCTTCGCCTGGTACCTCAACGCGCTGTTCAATCTCAATCCGTTCCTGGCCCTGGACGGCTACTACCTGCTGATGGACTGGCTGGAGATCCCGAACCTGCGGGCGCGGGGTCTGGCCTGGATCGCGGCGCGCGTACGCCGGCGGCCGCCGTCCTGGCGGGCGTTGGACCGCGAGGGTCGGCTGGTCGCCCTGTACGGCCTGCTCGCGGTGGGCTGGCTGGTCGTGGCCGCCAACCTGGTGTACCGGCTCTACGTGGACCGGGTGGGCGGTCTCGTCACCGGTTTGTGGCGGTCGGGCTGGGGCGCGCGCGTGCTGTTCGTGATCGTGACGCTCGCCCTGGTATCTCCGGTCGTCTACGTCGTGGCGGGGTGGACCGGGCGCACGGTCCGGCGGCTGGTCCGCCGCCTCGGCGACCGGCGGGTCGAGCGGGACGAACCCCGGCGGCTGGCCGCGCTCCGCGACTCGACGCTGCGGGATCTGCCCGACTCCGCGCTGCGGGAGCTCGCCGCGCAGGCCCGGTGGCGGCATCCCCGCACCGGCGAGCAGGTGGTCTTCGCGGGCGCCGCGCAGCCGTACGTGTTCGTGGTCGTCGACGGTGCCCTGGAGGGCCGCCGGCCCGGCGACCCGGTCGGTACGGTGCGGCAACGGGTCGGCCGCGGCGGTGTCGTGGGCCTCGCGGCGGCGCTCACCGGGGCGCCCGCCGACCTGGCCTGGCACACCGCCGGGACCACGCTGCTGGCCATCCCGACGGCGACGGTGGCCGCCACGATCGGCCCGGTGGCCGCGGGAGCCGGGGTCACCTTCGGCACGGTGGAGGAGGCCGAGCAGCTTTTCCGCCAGACGCCCGGCCTGGCGGGTCTGTCCACCGAGGACAGGTTGGGGCTGGCCCAGGTGGCGGTGCCCATCGCGCTGGCCCCGAACGCGCCGGTGATGCTCAACGGCGGGGACACCGCGGTCGTCGTGGCGTCCGGCATGGTCGAGACGCCCGACGGCCAGCAGCTGGGCCGGGGGACGATGGTCGGCCCGGTGGGCGTGGACTTCTCGGGCGCGGTCGCCACGGCCCGGACGCCGGTGCGCGCGTTCACCATTCCTGCCGTTTCCGGCCTGCCCTTCCTGCTGGGCCAGCGGTCCGGCTCGTCCGCCACCGAGTTCGCCAGCGGTGGCGGGTCGGCACCGATCACCGGCGTGCACCCGCCGGCGGCCTATCCACCGCTGACCCCACCGCCCGGCCCACCGCCGCCCACAATGGACGATGCGGCGGACGGGCGGTTCGAGCGGCGGCTGCGCTGGCTGCTCGTCCTCGTGCTGCTGCTCGCGCTGCTGCTCACCGGCGGCAACGCGGTCGTGTCGGCCAAGCCGTGGACCGAGATGCCCCGCGACCGGGCGTGGCTGCACGTCGAGGTCGGCACCGTCACCGCGGTGGTCGGCGGGATCACCCACCACCTCACCAGGGGCGATGACATATACGTCGGTGAGTCCGACGTGGTGACGGTGGACGCCCTCTCGCGCGCCGTGCTCACCTACCGCGGCGGGGCGTCGTCGCTGCTGTGCGCGGGCACCGACCTGCGCCTCGGCGCGTTGTCCCACGCGGGCCGGCCGGTGGCGCCCGTGGCCGCCTACGAGCTGCGCCGGGGCCTGACCGTCAACGACACCGCCAGCGTCACGCCCGCCTTCGCCCACCTGTCGCTGACCGTGCGGACCGGGCACGGCGCCGTGCGCAACGAGGGCGCCTCGCTGTACTCGGTGTCGCCGTCGAGCACCGTGGTCTCGGCGGGCGCGGTGTTCGTCGAGGCGGCGCGCCAGCGCGAGGTGGGCGGAGCGCTCGGCTGCGGCGACGGGGCCACGCGTTCCCCATCGCCGTCCGCTACCTCCTCCGGCCCGCCCGGCTCCACCGGCACCCCGACGCCCTCGGCCACCGCGACGCCGTCGCCCAGCGCCACCCCCACCCCGTCGCCCAGCGCCGGCCCGGCGGACGGCCCTGTGGGCTCGACGACCTCCCCGTCGTCGACCACTTCGCGCTCGACGACCTCCCCGTCGTCGAACCCGAGCACAACGACGTCCACGAGGACTACGACGTCGACGACGACCACGACGTCGACGACGACCACGGACCCGTCCGGGCCGCGGGAGATCATCGAGCTGCGGGCAAGTCCCGATCCGGTGGGGATGGACATAACGGCGCCAGGGCGCTGCACCACCCAGCAGCCGGCCGAGTCGGTCCTGAACGCCGTCGCGGTCTGGTCCGACCAGACGTTCGTCGCCAGCCGGGTACTCCTCGACTGGAGCCTGAGCGTCGACGGTTCTTCCGGCACGGTGGAGATGGGGGCGCTGCACGGCGTCTGGACGTATCCGCTGCAGTTCCCGTGGTCGGAGGCCCGGGACGCGGGGGGAGCGATCACGCTGCGCGTGCGCGCGTTCGATCGGGCCGGCGGCTCGGCCGTCTCCCCGCCGCTGACGGTCACCCTGGCCCCCTGCAACTTCGACGCTGCACCCGTCATCCAGTGGGTTAGCGATCCGGGAGCGCAGGGCATAGTGCTGCGCCAGGACAGCCCCAACTGTTATCAGGCGCCGAAGAGCCAGACCGTCCTGTGGCCGATCGTAAAGGTCACGGATGACCGCGACCAGTACCTGGACGTGAGGGTTCACTGGAGCGGCTTCGCCAGTGGCTCCCACATCATGGTTCCGGACGGTTTCTGGTACGGCCAGGTCGGACCCATCCTGTACACCAGCGAGGGCGGCGGGACGCTCAACGTCTGGGTCACGGCGACCGACTCGTCCGGCACGACGACCACCCTCCCCGGTACGCCGGTCACCGTGATTCCCTGTGCGCCTCAACCAAGGTGAATTTCGGTATCCATTTGATTAGGAGTCCGTGTTGTTGTGCTGGTCTTGTGCGAAGGCGGCGCGGGCGACGTGCCGCTTCTGCGGGCGCGGTGTGTGCGAGGACCACGCCCGGTTCGGCCCGTACGTGCTCGAGGTCTACCGCAGCGTCGCCCGGGACCGGGCCGAGGCGCTGGTCGTGGAGGATGCCGTCCACTGTGGAACGTGCCGTCCGCGGCCGCAGCCGGTCCCGATGCCCGAGCTGGGATAGGCTGGCCGGTGACCCGGTAGGGAGTTGACGATGAGTGACTTCGATGAGGTGCTGGAGCGCCTGGTGACCGACCCGGCGTTCCAGGCGGCGCTGCGCGCCGACCCCGAGGCAGCGCTGCGCGGCTACCGCCTCGACCCCCAGGAGCGGGCCCTGCTCGAGTCCCAGCTCGATCTCGGCGCCGGCGCGGATCACGCGGTGGAGGAGCGCGTCAGCAAGTCGGGCGTCTTCGGCCTGGTCGGCCCGGTCGTCAGCGGCCTCGGGCTGGGGGCGCCGCCGGAGGGAACGGCCGCGTTCGGGGTCGCCCGGGACGAGCCCGCGAAGGCCACCTTCGGTCGATCCGACCTGGGGGGCCAGCCGTCCTTCGGTACGTTCGACAGCCCGCCCGCCCCCGACGACAAGCCGTCCGGCTCCGGCGACCCGCCGTACGGCGCCGGCGCGCCCGCCGTCGGCTACCAGACCTGGGTCGACGCCGACGGCGACGGGTACGGCGACCGCTACCAGGCGGTCGAGCGCGGGGACGGCGGGGTCGATCTCCACGTCGACCAGAACGGGGACGGCGTGGCCGACTTCATCGGGCACGACTACAACCGGGACGGGCTGGTGGACAGTGCCGACTACGACACCGACGGTGACGGCGCGGTCGACACCCGCCTGGTCGACGACAACGGCGATGGTTGGCTCGATCGCGAGGTTCCGTACTCGAACGAGGCCCGGGCGACCTTCGGCACCACCAGCGACCCGCACGGGTACGCGTAAGGCACGCCCGATCGCCGGGACCGGTGCCGGCGGTGCGCATCGGCTACCCTGGCCGGCGTGTCTGAAGCGATCGTCGTGCGCGACATCCGCAAGTCCTACGGCCAGACCCGCGCCGTGGACGGCGTGTCGTTCGAGGTGACCGAAGGGGAGTTCTTCGGCATCCTCGGACCCAACGGCGCCGGCAAGACCACGACGTTGGAGATCATCGAAGGGTTACGCAAGCCCGACGGGGGCGAGGTCCGGCTGCTCGGGATGTCGCCGTGGCCGCGCCAGACGTCGCTGCTCCCCCGCATCGGCGTGCAGCTGCAGGCATCGAGCTTCTTCGAGCGCCTGACGGCGCGGGAGCAGATCCGCACCTGGGCATCCCTCTATGGCGTGAGCGCCCGTCGGGCCGACGAGATGCTTGAGCTCGTCGGGTTGACCGACAAGGCGAACACCCGCATCGAGAAGCTCTCCGGCGGGCAGGCGCAGCGGCTGTCCATCGCGTGCGCGCTCGCTCACGACCCGGAGGTGGTGTTCCTCGACGAGCCGACCTCGGGCCTGGACCCGCAGGCGCGGCGGAACCTGTGGGACCTGCTGCGGGAGATCAACCGCCAGGGCCGCACGGTCGTGCTCACCACGCACTACCTCGACGAGGCCGAGGCCCTGTGTGAGCGCGTGGCCATCATGGACCGGGGCAAGATGCTGCAGATCGGGGCACCGGCCGCCCTGATCCGAGGCCTGGACGCGCCCACCCGCATCTCGGTGGAGAGCGGGACGATCGCGGCGCACGATGCCCGGGCGCTCGCCGGGGATGCGGAGATCAACGACGACGGGGTCTCCCTGACGATCGCCACCCGCGACCCGGCTCGCGTGCTCGCCGCGCTCGCCGAACGCAACGCGCTGCGCGGCCTGTCGGTGCGGGGCGCCACGCTCGAGGACGTCTTCCTCAACCTGACCGGACGGGAGTACCGGGACGATGACTAGCCAGCACGATGGAACTGGCCAGCACGGTGCGCCGGCCCGCTCGGTCCGCACCTCGGCCGGGGACGCCCTGTCGGTGAAGGGGATGCGCAGCCTTTCCCGGGCCATGGCCCTGGGCTTCGTCCGGGACCGGACGGCCATGTTCTTCACGATCCTGTTCCCGTTGATGTTCCTCGTCATCTTCGGGCTGCTGTTCCGCGACGCCGGTGGAAGCCGGGCCGAGATCATCCAGGTCGGTTCCGTCCCGGTGCTCGACCAGCTGCCGGCGGAGGCCCGGGCCCAGCTCGACCAGGTGCTGGAGATCGAGAAATCCGACGATATTGATGCCGCCCTGGACGAGGTGCGGGCCGGCAACGTCGACGCGGCCGTCGAGCAGCGCGGAAGCGTCGTGGTCGTCCATTATTCGGCGGCGGACCAGGTCAGCGCGGGCACGGCGCAGGCCATCCTGCGCGAGGTGGTGCAGGCGGCCAACCTGGCCGCGAACCCCACCCCGCCGCGCTTCACGCTCGAGGCCCAGCAGGTGGAGGACGAGTCGCTCAAGCCCATCCAGTACCTCACCCCGGGCCTGCTCGGCTGGGCGGTCGCGACCGGGGCGATGTTCGGCGCGGCGCTCACGCTCGTCACCTGGCGCCAGAAGAAGGTCCTGCGCCGGCTGCGCCTGTCCCCGGTGAGCACGCCGATCGTCTCCAGCGCCCGGATCGGGGTGAGCATCGTCATCGCGCTCGTCCAGGGCGCCATCTTCATCGCCGTGGCGTCGCTGCCGGTCTTCGGGCTCCGCCTGGCGCAGTACTGGTGGATGTCCATACCCCTGCTCATCGCGGGCACGCTCGCCTTCCTGGCGATCGGCCAGCTCGCCGGCTCGTTCACCAAGACGCCCGAGGCGGCCAGCGCGGTGGCCAACCTGATCGTCCTGCCGATGGCGTTCCTCTCCGGCGCGTTCTTCCCGCTGCAGAACGCGCCGGACTGGCTGAACACGATCTCCTCGGTGCTGCCGTTGCGACACCTCGTCGAGGGGCTGCTCGACGTGATGGTGCGGGGCCTGGGCCCGAGCGCGGTGCTCCCGGAGCTCGGGATCCTGCTCGGCTTCGCCGTGGTGGTGGGGGCGATCGCGGTCGCGCTGTTCCGGTGGGACGACGCGTGACCGGGGCTCAGGCGGGCGCGGCCTCGACCGGGCGGAAGCCGTCGCGGGTGAGCGCCTCGCGCACCGGCTCGGACGCGAGGTAGTCCAGGAAGACTCGGGCCATGGTCCCGTTGGGAGCGGCGGGTGGCACGGCCGCGACGAAGTCGGCCAGGGCGACCGACGACTCCGGGACCTCGATCGTCCGGATCTCCTCCCCGGCCGCGACGGCGTCGGACCGGTAGACCAGGGCCGCGTCGGCGGTGCCCTCGGTGACGTGGCGCAGCGCCGACCGTACGTCCGGCTCGAACCGCGGGGTGGCCACCGTGACCTCGGCGGCGGCCAGGACCTGCTCGGTGACCGCGCCGCAGGGCTCGGCCGGGTCGCACAGCGCCACCCGCACCTCGGGCCGGGTCAGGTCGGAGAGGTCGCGGATGATCAGCGGGTTGTCCGGCGGTACGGCCAGCACGAGCTGGCCGCGGGCGAAGTGCACGGGCTCGGTGACCCCGGCCGCCTCGAGCGTGGCCGGGTCCTCGGCCGCGATGAGGTCGGGCGGCGGGGTCTGCGCGACCCGCTCGGCGATGCGGGAGTCGGGCTCGAAGACCGTCACGATCCGGACCGCCGGATAGCTGGTCGTAAACGCGTGCGCCATGCCCGTGATCGCGTCGGTCAGGGACGGCGAGGCCACGATGGTCAGCTCGCCCGACGGAACCGGCGGGCCGCCGCTGCAGCCGGCGAGGGCCGCACCGAGCACCAGAGCGAGGCCCGCTCGCCACCACGATCGCACCCGGCCACAGTAGCCGCGACCGCTCGCGCCCCTCCGGGCAGGATCGCGCCCTCCGGCCTGCTGGCAGGATCGGGGCATGCCCGCCACCCCTGTCGATGCTCTCACTGAGATCGTGGCTCCCCGGCTGGACGGGCGCCGGGTGATCGTCGGGATCGCCGGCCCGCCCGGCGCCGGAAAGTCCACCCTCGCCGTGGAGCTCGTCCGTCGGCTGGACGACCGGCACGCGGTGGCCGTGCCGCTGGACGGCTTCCACCTGTCCAATGAGGAGCTGGCCCGGCTCGGCCTGGCGCACGTGAAGGGGGCGCCGGAGACGTTCGACGCCTGGGGGTTCGTGCACCTGCTGCGCCGCCTGCGGGCGGCGGAGGAGCTCGTCTACGCGCCGACGTTCAACCGGGCGATCGAGCAGGCCATCAACGCCGCCATCCCGGTGCCGGTGGAGGCCGAGCTGGTGGTCGTCGAGGGCAACTACCTGCTGCTGCCCGAGCACCCGTGGTCGCTCGGCCGACCCCTGTTCGATCTCGCGGTCTACCTCGACGTGCCGGCCGCGGTCCGGGTCCCGCGGCTGCTGGCCCGAGCCCGCGAGGGCGGCCGGGACGAGGCGGCGGCCCACGACTGGGTGTTCCGCAACGACGAGGCGAACGCCCGCCGGATCGCCCCCAGCCGCGACCGGGCCGACGTGGTGCTGACGGGCTGACCTACCGGCGCTCGTCGGGCAGGACCACGGTGATCGCCCAGCTCACCACCGAGACGATGATCGTGCCCCAGAACGCGCTCCAGAAGCCGGACACCTCGAACGGCAGCCCCAGTTGCCCGGCCAGCCAGCTCACCAGCAGGAACAGCAGCGCGTTGACGATGAGCGCGAACAGCCACAGCGTGACCAGGTAGAACAGGCAGCCGAGCACCTTGATGATCGGCTTGAGCACGGCGTTGACGACGCCGAAGATGATCGCCACGCCGAACAGGGTCAGCGCGGTGGACCAGCCGCTGGTGCCGGTGACGCTGATTCCGGGCAGCGCGGTCGCCACCCACAGCCCCACCGCGGTCGCGGCGGTGCGGACGAGGAACCGCAGCACGGCGCTCAGGACCGGAACCTCCCTGACCAGCTCGATTCTCACGGGCCGCACCAGCCCATTGTCACCACGGCCGGCTCAGCCATTCTCGTCGGTGTTGTGACCGTACGGTGCGGTTCGTACGAAAGATCCCGCCACAGCGGGCCGTGATGCAGAGCACGTCCCAGCAAATACTCAGCGCCCCCTCAGCCACAACTGGCCATCACCGGGAACCATGACAGTGCCGGGTGCGTTGAAAGTGACTGGACGCGGGCGACGCAGGCGCTGAATTGTAGCGCTGGTCACCAAGTTGTGACCGCTTTTCCAGGTCCAAGCGGAATCCGGGACGGGCGACGTCTGTTGTGTCAGTGGCACTGCCGGGGGGCGGTGCGGCGCCCCGGACCGGGCCGACACGCGGCGAGGGGCACGTAATGCGCCCCGGGCCACGCGAAACGTGCGTGGTGGGGCACAGAGGAGGGTGGCGACGTGGAGCAGATTACGACAGACCTGCGCACCGACGAGGTGGCCGAGGAGCGCGACCTGGTCGGTGTGTACCTGCACGAGATCTCCAAGACGCCCCTGCTCGATGCGGCGCAGGAGGTGGACCTGGCCAAGGCCATCGAGGCCGGCCTCTACGCTGAGCGCCTGCTGGACAAGGAGGACCCGCTCGAGGGCGCCAAGATTCCGGAGGGCGTCACCGAGGCCGAACTGCGCCGTCTCGTGGCCGAGGGTGAGTACGCCAAGGACCTTTTCATCCGGGCCAACCTGCGGCTCGTGGTGTCGATCGCGCGCCGCTACGTGCGGTCCGGAATGCCCATGCTGGATCTGATCCAGGAGGGCAACACCGGTCTGGTGCGTGCCGTGGAGAAGTTCGACTACGTACGTGGATACAAGTTTTCGACCTACGCGACCTGGTGGATTCGCCAGGCGATCAGCCGGGCGATCGCCCAGCAGGAGCGGACCGTCCGCCTGCCGGTTCACCTCGTCGAGGACGTGAACCGGATGCGCAACGTGGCGCGCCAGCTGACCCGCGAGAGCGGGACCGAGCCCGAGCCGGAGCAGATCGCCGCGGCGATGGACGTCCCCGCGGAGCGCGTGCGCGAGCTCATGCGCTGGTCGCAGGACACCGTGTCGCTGGACACGCCCGTCGGCGACGACGGCGACACGAACCTGGGCGACCTGGTGGCCGACTCGGACGTGCCGTCGCCGGAGGACGTGGTGCTCGCGGCGATGGAGCGCACCCGCATCGAGGGCCTGCTCAACCACCTCGACGACCGGTCGGCCGGCATCATGCGGGCGCGGTACGGCCTCGAGGACGGCCGGGAGCACTCGCTCACCGAGGTGGCGACCCGGTTCTCGCTGTCGCGGGAGCGCATCCGCCAGCTGGAGATCCAGGCGCTCGGCCGGCTCCGGGAGCTGGCCCGGTCCGAGGGCCTGCGGGCGGCCTGAGCCGGCGACCGGAGTCAAAGCCGGTACTCCGCCGCCGACATCGGCGGTGACGACCCGTCACATGGACGTGCCCCGGGTGGGACATCCCGCCCGGGGCATACCTCTGTTCACCGACGGTTCGGTCCGGGCGAGCCCGGTCCGCGCGTGCTCAGTCATCCGGGGCCAGATTGGGTGATCTTGGACGGTGGCGCCCGCCCGGCGGGGCTCATCGGCCACGGTCACGGCTCCGGTGGCGGTGGCTGGCCCATGAGGGGCCGCGGCGGGGCCGGTGGCGCGGCATCGGGCGGTTGGCCCATGAACGGATGCGGTGACGCGGGCGGCCCCTCCGGCGGCGGGGCCACCGTGGTGGAGGCCGTGGCCGTGCCCACCGCCTTGCCGGCCGTCGCGGCCGCCGGACGACGCCGGCTGCGGCCGGTGAAGACGATGGTGGCCAGGCTCAGCACGGCCGCCGCGCTGATGCCGGCGGCGAGGATGAGCGCGGGCCCGGCCCCGCCGGACGACGGGGCGACCACGGCCGGTTGGGGTGTCTGCGGCTGTCGGGTCGACATCAGCCGGTCCGCCTCGCCCGGCTCGACCAGCCGCCCCACGGCGGTTCCCCGGGGCTGCGCGAACCCCCAGTCCAGCAGGGCGGCGGTCTGCTGCCAGCCGCGCGCCGGCATGACCTCGGCCCCGAGCACGGCGGCCACGAGGCGCCGCCCGTCGCGCTCGGCGGCCCCGACGAAGCTGTGGCGGGCGATGTCGGTGTAGCCCGACTTCCCGCCCAGCGACCCCGGCAGCTCGAGGTACTCCCAGTTGTCGTGCTGGATCTGCAGCCCGGACGACATCTGGTGGTCCCGGGTGCGGACCCATCGGCGGAACGGTTCATGCTGGTAGGCGGCGCGGAAGATCAGCACCTGGTCGTAGGCGCTGCTCACCTGGCCCGGGCCGTCCAGGCCGGACGGGGTGGCGGCGTACGTGTCCCAGGCGCCCAGCTGCCGGGCGAGCGCGTTCATGTCGGCCACGGTGCCGGCGACGCCCCGCTCCCCGCCGGCGATGCGGGCCAGGGCGTTGGCCGCGTCGTTGCCGGAGCGCAGCAGCAGCCCGAGGAACAGGTCCTCCACCGTGTAGGCCTGGCCCGCCTGCAGCGGCACGGTCTTGCTGTCCCATTCCGCGCCGAAGTCCAGGTCCTCGGGCGTGACCACCACCGGGTCGGTGAGCGTGAGCTTCGGCAGGACGGTCGCCGCGAGCAGGACCTTCTGCACGCTCGCCGGGGCGATCATGCGGTGCGCCCCGCAGGCTCCGACCACCTCGCCCGTGTCGAGGTCGGCCACGACCCAGGAGTTCGCGGTGAGGGTCTCGGGCAGCGGCGGCGCCCCCGGGGCCACGGCCAGTCCGGTGCCGGCCAGGGCGTCGCCGCCGAGCGTGATCGGGGCGGGCTTGCGCTCGGGCGGCGGGGGCAGCGGCGGTGGGTCGACCCCGCGCACGTCACTGACCGCGCAGGGTTCTCCGGCGGCGATCGCGCCGGCCACGGCCGGGCCGGCGGCCAGTGAGCCGACGAGCAGGGACACCGCGAGCAATGCCAGTCCTCGTACGCCCCACGTGCGCCAGCTCACAGCGCTGAGACTAGTGGTTCTCCGCATCGTCTTCGCCCGGACCCGGGAAACGTCAGGCGTCGGCGCCCTCGGTGAGCGCGGCGTCGGTGGGCTCGGGCTCCACGGCGGGCGACGCCTCGGGTGGGCGGCGGGGGTCCGGCGCGGGTGGCGGGGTGGGTCCGGCCGACGCGGGCGTGGCGGCCGGTGGCGTGGCGGCCGGTGGCGTGGCGGCCGGTGGCGTGGTGGAGGGCGGGGCGGCCGGCGACGGTTCGGCGGCTGACGGGGAGCCAGGTGCCGGGGCGGGCGTGGCTGGGGGCGCCGCCACCGGCGCGGGTCCGGCCGGCGCCGGGTGGGACAGCCACCCGATCACCTCGGCGCTGGTGAGCGGGGTGGAGTACAGGTACCCCTGACCGTACGGGCAGCCCATCTGGACGAGCAGGTCGCGGGCGGCGGCGCTCTCCACCCCCTCCGCGACCACCTGGAGGTCCAGCTTCTGGGCCATCGAGACGATGCCCTCGACCACCGTGCGCTGCCGCTCGGAGAGCACGAGCGAGTCGACGAAGGACTTGTCCATCTTGATGGCGCCGATCGGCGTCTGCTCCAGGTACGACAGCGACGAGAAGCCGGTGCCGAAGTCGTCGATGGCCAGCCGGACGCCCCGGTCCCGCAGCTCCGCGAGCTCGCCCCAGGCGTCGTCGGCCCCGCGGTCCAGCGCGCTCTCGGTGAGCTCGAGCATGAGCCGCTCGGCCGGCAGCCCGGCCGCGGCGAGTGCCTCGTCGACCCGCTGGGCGAAGCCGGACCGGTGCAGCTGCCGGGGGGAGACGTTGACGCTGATGTACACGTCCGAGCGCGGCCACCCCGCCGCCTCGGCCACGGCGGTGCGCAGCACGAGACCGCCGATCGCCTCGATCAGGCCGGTCTCCTCGGCCACGGCGATGAACTCGGCCGGCGACACCAGCCCGCGGCTCGGGTGCTCCCACCGCACCAGCGCCTCGAAGCCCACGGTCTGTCCGGTCCGCAGCTCCACGATGGGTTGGTAGGCGAGCCGGAACGCGCCCTCGTCGATGGCGCGGACCAGGGCCTCCCGCAGTCGCAGGCGCTCGATCAGCAACGCGTGCCGATCCGAGTCGTACCGGCACCACTCGCCCGGCCCGGCCTCCTTGGCCGCCCGGAGTGCCAGCCCGGCCCGCCGCACCATCTCCTCGCCCCCGTCGTTCGGCTCGCCGGTCGCGGGCGGCTCGGGGGGCACGGCCACGCCGACGCAGGCGCTGAGCCGGACCGTGCGCTCCCCGACCGGCACGGGCTCGGTCGTCGCCGCCACCACCTCCCTGGTCAGGGCGGTGAGGTCCCGGGGCCCGGCGACCAGGATGGCGAACTCGTCACCGCCGAACCGGGCCACGACGTCGTCCGGCCCGGCGAGCCGACGCAGCCGCTCGGCCAGCGTGACCAGCACGACGTCCCCGAACGACGGTCCGGCGTCCTCGTTGACCCGCCGAAAATCGTCGATATCGACGAGCAGGACGGCCGACCAGGGTGGCTGCCCCCGCTCGGTGAGCCGCCACATGAGGTGGGAGCGGCTGGCCAGCCCGGTCAGCGTGTCCAGCGACGACTGGTACACCAGGGTGCGGCTGTGGGTGTGCCCGGCCGCGGCGACCCGGGCCAGCGCCACGAGTGTCAGCGCGGCCCCCGTGGCCGCCAGCACCACCCCGTCGCGCACCCCGCCGGTGAGCGCCTGCCCGAGCATGACCAGCGGTGCCACCAGCGCGGAGGCGGCGGTGACCCAGAACCCGCGCAGGGACGGGGCCACCGTCCGGGGCCTCGGTACGTTCAGGCAGGCCATCGAGGGGTGCAGCGCCGCCCAGCCCAGGGACGCGACCGCGACGGCGGCGGCCAGCGTCTGACCACCGGCGAAGGGCTCGATAACGTTCGTCGCCGCCAGGGCGGCGAGCGTGTCCGCCACCAGGGCGGCCGCGGTGCCGACGACCAGCGACCGGGCCGACGGGTTCGGCCGGCCGACGATCGTGAGCCGTACGGCCGCGAGGAACAGGATGGCGTCGCCGAGCGGGGCGCTCGCGGGCGCCGACCACCACCAGGGCAGATCAGGCGGGCGGAGCAGCGCGGAGCTGAGCACCAGGAGCAGGACCGCGGTGAGGGTGTCGAGCATGATCACCTCGCCATGGCCCTCGCCCGGTGGTCGTCGCAGGCGCAGCAGCCCGGCCGCGAGCGCCACGAAGCCGACCAGCCGGATCAGCCCGCCGGCCGTGGGCGGAACCCGCTCCGCGAGGGTCCAGGCGCCGAGCGCGACCGCCACCGTCACCCAGGGCCAGCGCTGGGCCGGGGCGTGGCGCGTGACCCCGACGGCGACGGCTCCGGCCGCGACCAGGACGAGCGCCACCTGGGCCGCGCCCGACCACGCCGCGTGCGCCACGACGGGCAGGCCCGCCAGCGCCACCGCCGTCCAGTAGCCGAACACCAGCCCGCGCATGTCGGCGAGCGTGGTGGATCGCCGACCGACCGAGGCATCGGTGCTGATCCGTGCCTTGCTGGGTCGTAGCCACGGCGGGATGATCGATCTCATGAGCGCGACGACCGCCACCGAACTCGCGCGGCGGTTACGCGCGCAACTGGGCGCGAGCGCGGTCGTGACGGACGAGGCGGAGCGCCGAACTTACGAGTGCGACGGGCTGGCACACTACCGGACCGTACCGGCCCTGGTCGTGCTGCCGGAATCGGCGGAGCAGGTACGAACCGTCGTCCGCGCGTGTCACGAGGCGGGCGTCCCGTGGGTCGCCCGCGGCTCGGGAACGGGCCTCTCCGGCGGTGCGCTGCCGCACCCCGATGGCGTACTCATCGTGACCAGCCGGATGCGGCGGCTTCTCTCGATCGATCTGGTCAACGGCCGTGCCGTGGTCGAACCCGGAGTCATCAATCTGGCGATCAGTCGCGCCGTCGCCGACCACGGCTTCTTCTACGCGCCCGACCCGTCGAGCCAGTCGGTCTGCTCCATCGGCGGCAACGTCGCCGAGAACTCCGGCGGGGCGAAGTGCGTGAAGTACGGATTCACGGTGCACCACGTGACCGGGCTCGAGCTGTGCACCTCGGAGGGCGAGCTGATCCGGGTCGGCCCCTGGCTGGCCGCCGACGCCCCCGGCTACGACCTGACCGGCCTGGTGGTCGGCTCGGAGGGCACGCTCGGCATCGTCACGAAGGTGGCGGTCCGGCTGCTGCGTCGGCCCGAGCAGGTGACCACGCTGCTCGCCGGCTTCCCCTCGACCGCCGAGGCCGGGGCCGCGACCAGCGCCCTGGTCGCGGCGGGTCTCGTGCCGGCCGCGGTGGAGATGATGGATGCCCTGGCGATCAGCGCGGCCGAGCAGGCGGTCGCCTGCCGGTATCCGGCCGGGGCGGGGGCGGTCCTCATCGTCGAGCTGGATGGGCCGGCGGCGGAGGTGGCCGAGGAGGAGCGGATCGTCCGGCAGGTCTTCGCCGACTGCGGCGCCCTCGAGGTGCGTCGGGCCGTGGATGAGGCCGAGCGGGCGGAGATCTGGAAGGGCCGCAAGGCCGCGTTCGCGGCGGTGGGCCGCATCAGCCGCAACTACATCGTGCAGGACGGGGTGATCCCCCGGACCTCGCTCGCCTCGGTGCTCGCGTCGATCGACGAGCTGGCCGGGTCGGCCGGCATCCGGGTGGCCAACGTCTTCCACGCCGGCGACGGCAACCTGCACCCGCTCGTGCTCTACGACGAGACGGTGCCGGGCGAGCTCGACGCGGCGCTGTCCGTCTCGGGCGCGATCCTCGACCTGTGCCTGGAGCACGGGGGTTCGATCACCGGGGAGCACGGGGTCGGGGTCGACAAGATGGCGAAGATGCCGCGGATGTTCTCGGCCGACGACCTCGAGACCATGCAGTGGCTGCGGTGCGCCTTCGACCCGCCCGGCCTGGCCAACCCGGGCAAGATCTTCCCGACACCCCGCCTGTGCGGTGAGCCCCCGCGGCCGAGGTCGGCCGCGACGACGCCGGGTAGCGATCAGGGCATCGAGATATGGTGACCGGCGCCGCGTCGATCGTGCGACCCGCCGACGTGGCGGGTGTGGTCGACGCGGTGCGCGCCGCGGCCGTCGACGGCCGTACGGTCGCCATCCAGGGCGCGGGGACCAAGACCGCCTGGGGCGGTCGGCTGGCCGCCGTCGACCTCGTCCTGTCGACGACGGCGCTGACCGGGGTCGTGGCGCACGAGCCGGGGGACCGCGTGGTGACGGTGCGGTCGGGCACCCCGCTGCGCGAGCTGCAGGAGACGTTGGCCGCGTCGGGCCAGCGGCTGTCCGTCGAGTCTGGATATGCCGATGCCACCGTCGGCGGCGTGCTCGCCGCGGGCGAGGCCGGCCCCCTGCGGCTGCGGTACGGCTCGGGCCGCGACCTGCTGATCGGGGTGGAGTTCGTCCGGGCCGACGGTGTGGTGGCCCACTCGGGCGGTCGGGTGGTGAAGAACGTCGCCGGCTACGACCTGGGCCGGCTGCTGTGCGGTTCCTACGGCACCGTCGGGGTCATCACGACCGCGACGTTTCGCCTGCATCCCCTCCCGGCCGCCGTGGCCTGGGTGGTGGCGGCCGGGGTCCGCCCGGACGCGTTCCTGCCGCCGGGCCCGTCCCCGGGTGGCTCGTCCCCGGGTGGCGGGTCACGGCCCGGCCCGGGCGGGCTGACCGATGCGGCCGACGCGAGCCGGCCCGCGGCGATCGCGGTGCTGGCCGACCTCGCGACGCTGGTGCCGTCCGCCGTGGAGGCCAACCTGGCCGGGCCCGAGGACGCGGGAGAGCTGGCCGTGCTGGTCGAGGGATCGCCGGCCGGCGTGACGGCGCGGGCCCGGGCGGTGCGGACGCTGCTGGCGCACCGGCTCGCCGGCGCCGACGTCACCGTTGTGACGCAGCCGCCGGCGTGGTGGGGGCGGTACCCCTTCGCGGCCGGCGAGGTCGGGCTGAAGCTCGCCCTTCCGGTCTCGGCCGTGCCGGCCGTGCTCGGCCGGCTGCGCGAGCGGTTCGGCCCGCGGCTGGCGGTCCGGGGCTCGCTCGGGTCGGGCGTCCTGTACGCCGGACTTCCCGCCACCGTGGCGGCCGGTGTCCTGGCCGGGGCGCTCGCCGAGATCCGCGCGGGGCTGGCCGGGACCGGCGGGACCTGCGTCGTGCTGACCGCGCCACCGTCCATCCGGGACGGTCTGGACCTGTGGGGCGAGGTGGCCGGGCTGTCCCTCATGCGCCGGCTCAAGGCGCAGTTCGACCCGGCCGGTCGGTTCGCCGCTGGTCGATTCGTGGGGGGCCTGTGATGAGCGAGCGGCGTCCGGTGGTGAGCGAGCTGCGCGCCCTCACCGATGCGTGCGTCCACTGCGGGTTCTGCCTGCCCGCCTGCCCCACCTACCAGCTCGACGACCGCGACGCCGTCCACGGCCGCGCCCGCCCGAACGAGATGGACTCGCCCCGCGGACGCATCCACCTCGTCCGGCAACTGCTCGACGACGGGGGAGCAGAGGGCCCCGATCCGGCCGCATCCGAGCCGTCGCGCCGGCCGGACCTCCTCGCGTCGGTGCGGCGACACCTCGACACCTGCCTGGGCTGCCTGGCCTGCGTGCCGGCCTGCCCGTCCGGGGTCGCCTACGACCGGATCATCGCCGAGGCCCGGGTCCTGGTCGAACCCACCCGCGGACCGATCGACCGCCTGCGCCGCGCCGCAATCTTCGCCCTCTTCCCGTATCCCCGCCGGCTGGCCGTGCTGCGCGGGCCGTTACGCCTGGCGCAGTGGCTGCGGCTGGACCGCCTGGTCGCGCGGCTAGCACCGTCCACTGAGGACGCTCGCGGCTCGGGGGCGGACGGGTCGCTGGTCCGCACCCTTCGCCAGGTCACGGGCACGGTGGGCACCCTGGCCTGGCTGGCGCCGCCCGTACGGCCCCGCACCCGCCTGCCCGCGCTCGTGCCGGCCACACCCCCGCGGCGCGGGGTGGTGGGGCTGCTCACCGGCTGCGTGCAGTCGGTGTTCTTCTCCGAGGTGAGCGCGGCCACGGCACGGGTGCTGGCCGCCGAGGGCTACGACGTGGTGGTGCCGCGGGGGCAGTCCTGCTGCGGCGCGCTGGCCGCGCACACCGGCCGGGCCGCGCAGGCGCGGCGACAGGCGCGGGCGACGATCGCCCGGTTCGCCGCGGCCGGCGTCGACCTCGTCGTCACCGACGTGGCCGGCTGCGGGTCGGCGATGAAGGAGTACGGCCACCTGCTGCGCGACGACCCGGTCTGGGGACCGCGGGCGGCGGCCCTGGCCGACCGGGTGCGGGACGTGACCGAGGTGCTCGCCGCGGCCGATCCCGTGGCCCCCCGGCATCCGCTGCCGCTGACGGTGGCCTACCACGACGCCTGTCACCTGTCGCACGGCCAGGGCGTGCGGGCCCAGCCACGCGCCCTGCTGCAGGCCATCCCCGGCCTGCGGCTGGTGCCGATCCCACCGACCGAGGCCGACGTCTGCTGTGGCTCGGCCGGCGTCTACAACCTGCTCTCGCCTGCGGCGGCGGCTCGCCTGGGCGCCCGCAAGGCGGCTGCGATCCGCGCCACCGGTGCCGATGTGGTGGTCGCGGGAAACCCCGGCTGCCTGTTGCAGATCCGGGCCGCGCTCGCCGCCGACGGCGGCCCGCCGCTGTCCGCCCGCCACACCGTTGAACTCCTGGATGCGTCGTTGGCCGGCCGCTCGTTGACGTAACGGTTCTCGTTGATCTAGGGCTGAGAGTGGTGGTCGGAGATCAACTGACCACGCCAGGCCCTAGATCAACGGGATTCCGGGGTGTCGCCGGGGCGGGTCTGCTCGGCGAGGAACCGCTCCAGCTCGGCCCCCAGCTCCTCCGCTGTCGGCAGGCGGCTGCCGTCGGCGAGCAGGCTGTTGGCCTGCTGGCCCCGGACGAAGGCGTCGTACTGCGCCTCCAGGGAGCGCACCACCGAGGCCGCCTCCTCGGCCTGGGCGATCTGCTGGTCGATCTCGGCCCGGGCCAGCTCGGCCGCGCGGCGCAGCTCCTCGGTGGGCAGCAGCAGCCCGGTCGCCTTGGACACGGCCGTGAGCAGCCTCTCGGCCGCCGCCGGGTACTCGCTCTGGGCGAGGTAGTGCGGCACGTGAACGGCGAAGCCGATGGCGTCGCGCCCCGCCTGGCCGAGGCGGTACTCGAGCAGGTGCCCCGCCCCACCCGGCACCTGCACCCGGCGCAGCCACGGCTCGTACCCGGCGATCAGCTCCCGCCGGGTCGCGTGGGCGGTGACGCCGGTCGGTCGGGTGTGCGGCACGGCCATGGGGATCGCGTTGAAGCCGATCACCATCCGGACCCCGAGCTGCTCGACCAGCCCGATCACGGCCTTGGTGAACCGCTCCCAGTACAGGTCCGGCTCCGGCCCGGCGAGCAGCAGGAAGGGCGTGTTCGCGCTGTCGTACAGCAGGTGCAGGTTGAGCGCCGGCTCCTCGTAGCTCTCCCAATGATCCTCGAAGAAGATCATGACGGGCCGGCGGGACCGGTAGTCGAGCAGGGCATCGACGTCGAACGTCGCGATCACCCGGTTGGGCAGCGAGGAGAGCAGGTGCTCACGGGCCAGGCGGCTCGCCGCGCCCGCGTCCACGAACCCGGTGAGCGCTTGAATCAGCACGGGGCGCCCCAGGTCGGGTACGTCATCGACGAGTCGGTACAGGTCCTTGGGCTCCGGCACCATGAGGTCCTCGCTCACTCCCTGACGGTCACTGCTTACATCGGGGACACCGTGTCGGCAGTCGGGCCACCGCGTCCCGGCAAGCGCTACGCATCATTAGTACCCCATATCGAGACGTGAGCCACGTCGGGCCGGTGCTCGGCGGGCGACGTGGCCGTCAAAGATCCGCACTCGTGGTCGTCTCGTTACCCGCTGTTGCGCCAAGGATCGCACGCGGCGCGGCGTCGCGCGCGGCCGCGCGGACGTACGATCAGGCCGCGGCCGCGGCGAGGAGCGGGCCGGGCGCGGGACGGCCGTCGAGGGTCGTGGGGTCCAGGCTCCAGGCGGCGGCGATGCGCAGCACGTCGGCCTCGCCCACCAGCAGGGTGGCCTCGTCATCCACCTCCGCCGGCAACCCGGCCTGACGCTCGGCCTCGTCGGGCTCGCCGCGCCAGTCGAGCAGCTCGCCGTCCTGCCCCAGCCAGTCGAAGGAGCGCAGCAGCATTCCGTCCTGGACGCGTCGCCAGCGATGCCGCTGCGTGGAGCGGTCGGTCGCGAAGTACTGCACCTCGGTGTGCAGCTCGGCCGACAGGCCCAGGATGTCCACGCCGCTGCCCGGTCGGGCCAGCCAGCGGCCGACGACCAGCACCCACACGGCGTCGCCGGCCCCGGGCAGCGGCGGCGTCAGCATCACCCGGTCGTCGGTGAAATAGGCGACATCAATGCCCGTCCGCCACGGGACGGTCCCCAGGTCCTGCAGGCCCAAGCCGGCGCGGACCCGCTCGGGCTCTCCGTTGCGGACCGCGAGCCACGCCTGCTTGCCGCCGAACCCGACCATTGGTCCGCCGGGGCCGGGCTCCACCCCCACCATGCCCCGACCGTACCGGACCAGCCCGCCTCGGCCGGCTGGAACGGAGCCGGTCACGTTCGGGTCGGTCACCCACGATTGGGACGGCCGGTCGCCGGAGACTCAGGCGACCCGCGACTGGGACGCCCCGCCGTTGGCCGAACGCCGACGGTTGCGGCGCGGGCGCTGCTCCTGCCGGTACGGCTCCAGCACCGTGTTGAGGAACCGCTCCAGGAACTTGCGCTCCTCGGGCGGGAGGGGCGAACGGTCGCTGAGCAGGCGGCCCACCTCGTAGCCGAGCTCATGCATCGGGGCCGCGGCCGCGTCGCCCGAACCCAGCCGGCCCGGGTACGCCGCGCGCACCATCTCGCTGGTACTGCGGCCCAGGATCGGGGCGACCCGCTCCAACGAGCGGACCGTGGGCCGCTGTGACCCGCCCAACCACCGCAGCACGACCGACGGATCCAGCTCCGCCTTGCGCGCGAACTGGGTCGGCGTCGCGAATCCCGCGCTCCGGATTGCGGAACGCAGGTACTCCGCGAAGTCGTGCGATTGAGCGTGGTGCACGAAATCCGACTCTATCCGACGAAGGGTGACGCGCAACTGGATGGCGCTGGAGATCATCGCCGCGGGGCCGCGGCCGGACCGGTGCCCGGGCGGGTGGCGGGCCGGTGGTGGGCGAGCGCGGCGTGGTGGTCGGTGTCCCCGTCGGCTCGGGGATCGGCGTGCACCACCGCGGCGGCCAGCCGGGGGACCTCGTGGATGAGGCGGTGCTCGGCATCGACCGCGATCGCGTGCGCCTGCACCACGGTGAGCTCGGCGTCGACCACGATCTCGCACTCGGCCCGCAGCCGGTGACCGATCCAGCGCAGCCGCACCGAGCCGACGTCGACCACGCCGGGGGTCGCCCGCAGGGTCGCCTCGACGGCGTCCACAAGGGACGGATCGACCGCGTCCATGAGACGCCGGTACACCTCCCGCCCGGCCTGAGCGCCGACCACGGCGATCGCCACGGTGATCGCCAACCCCACGACGGGGTCGGCCCAGCCCCAGCCGAGGGCGACACCGCCGGCGCTGAGCAGCACCGCCAACGACGTGAACCCGTCGGCCCGGGCGTGCAGCCCGTCGGCGACGAGCGCGGCCGAGCCGATGCGGCGACCGACGCGGATCCGCAGCTGGGCCACCGCCTCGTTGCCGAGGAAGCCGATGATCGCGGCCGCCGCCACGGCCCCGACGTAGTGGACGTCGGCCGGGTGGCGCAGCCGGTCGATCGCGGCCCAGCCGGCGGCCACGGCCGACGCGGCGATGAACCCGACGATGATGATGCCGGCGAGATCCTCGGCCCGCCCGAAGCCGTACGTGTAGCGGCGGGTGGCGGGCAGCCGCCCGACCAGGAAGGCGAGGGCCAGCGGCAGGGCGGTCAGCGCGTCGGCGAGGTTGTGCAGGGTGTCGCCGAGCAGCGCCACCGAGCCGGTCGCCACCACGACGAGGGCCTGCAGCAGGGCCGTCGCCCCGAGCATGGCCAGCGACACCCACAGCGCGCGCATACCCTCCCGGCTGCTCTCCAGCTCGGCGTCCACTGTGGACGAGTGATCGTGCGTGTGGGGCGCCACCAGGTGTCGGATCCGGGCGAGCAGTCCGTGCCGATGGTCGTGCCCGTGGTCGGCGTCGTGCGGGTGGTCATGGTCATGGCCGTGGGGGTGGTCACGGTCGTGCGGGTGGTCGTGGCCGTGCGCGTGGTCGCGGCCGTGCGGGTGGTCGTGGCCGTGCGGGTGGTCGTGGTCGTGCGGTTGGTCATGGTCGGGCCGGTCGGCGGGATCGTTGGCCCCGGGTTTCTCGTGTCGGTGCCCAGGCTCGTCGTGCCGGTGGCCCTCACGCCCGTGGACATGGTCCCGATGGTCGAGCCCATCAGGACCATGTCCACGCTGGTCGTGCCGATGTCCGCTGTGCCGGTCCACGCCGTGATCGTCTCACGGCCGGAGCCCGCGGGCAGGCTCATGGCACGGTGAAGGCCCGTACGTTCAGAACCTCCTCGATGCCGGCCACGCGATCCAGTCCATCCGGCAGCCAGACCCAGGCGAACCGGACGGTGGACTCGTCGGACCAGGCGATCCCGGCGGGGTAGTACCGAGAGAACGCGAGCCGGTAGGCGCCGCCGATGGCCATGACCGCAACGCCTTCAAACCGGCCCGGAGCAGCCAGGGTGTAGGCGGACGACGCGGACTGGACGACCTGGTGCACCCGCAGGGCCGGGCCGGCGAGGTCGACGACGGCGAATCCGGCCTCGTAGGGCTCCTCGTCGACCGGGCCCGTGCGGTAGGCGAGACCGAGCCGGCCCCCGTCCGGGGAGAGACGGATCTGATCGACGTACATGCAGTCGGCGATCAGGGTGGTCACATCCAGCGTCGTCACGGCGCCCGTGTCGATGTCCAGGACCTGGACCTGGCAGCCGTAGCTGTCGGCCACCGCCGCGACCCGGCCGGCGCCGACGTTGACATCCCGGGTGTCCGCATGGGCCGGTAGGGCGTCGAGGTCGGCCACCGTTCGCTCCGAGCCGTCGGCCAGGTTGTGCGCGACGAGCCGCCGTCCCGTCGTGGGCTGCCCGGTCCCGTCGTGTGGAACGCGGATGAGGTAGGCCTCCGTGTCGGTCGCCCCCGCGAGAAGCGTCCCCAGGCAACCCGCGTGCACGTCCCGTGAGAGCGACCGCGTGCCGTCGGCGTGGTACAGCCGCAGGTGCTCGACGACGTCGTAGCTGCCGCACCGATCGTCCGAGCGGGGCGGACCGGACGGGGTGTCCCACTCCAGGGTCAGGATGCGTCCGTCGCCCAGGATGGACAGCCCATAGTTCTGCGCGCCGGGCACGTTGAGCGGCACCACCTCGCCGGATTCCGTGACCTCCTGGGGGCCGATCTGGGCCACCCCCACCGACCCGGGTGGGTAGCCGAAGTTGGGCCGGAGGGGGTCGGGCGTCGCCGTAAGAACCTCCTCGCTGGGGACCTCCACCACCCCGACGACCCACGCCTGGCCCGCGAGCAGCAGTCGCTGCGCGGGCGGGTCGGCCAGCGGCGGCGTCGGGTCGGTGGCCGACCCGGCCGGGCCGGCGAGCAGCCGGGGCGTCACGATGCTCGCCGCGACGAGCACGCCGACCCCGGCCAGCACGGCAAGCGACCTCTGTTGCCGCCGCTGGCGATGTCGCCGGCGCACCTCGTCGAGGCTGGGCGGAGCGGGCGGCACGCCGGCGGCGGCGCGCTGCAGGAGGTCGGCGAGGCTGTCGGGAACGGAAACGTCCTCAGTGGACTGGGTGGTCACGGTGCCTCCTCGGTCAGGCTGGCGCGGAGCGCGGCCAGGGCCCGAGCCAGGCGGCTCTTCACGGTGCCCTCGGCCAGGTCGAGCGCGGCCGCGGTCTGGGCGGTCGACAGGTCGAGCAGGACCCGGCACACCACGACCGCGCGGCTGCGAGTGTCGAGGCGACGCAGCGCCGCCAGCACGCTGACGCCATCGATGTCCGTCGGTGGCGCCGCCGGGTCCACGTCCACCGGCAGCGGGTGCTCACGGCGGTGCCGGCGCCACCACGAGGTGGCCCAGTTGAGCCCGACGCGGTACACCCACCCACCGGGGTTGTCCACTCTGGACACCTGGGACCAGCGAGCGTACGCGCGGGCCATCGCCTCGGCCGTGGCGTCCCGGGCCAGGTCGGCGTCGCCCAGCGTCACCGCGAGCGCCCGGTACACCCGGTCGGCCTGGGCCCGGTAGAAATGCTCGAAACTCTCGACGCCGGCCGACGAGCTCGACCGGTCGACCGCGACGGCCGCGCTGGATGGCTCCACGGTGAGTACACGCCGGGCGGCCACGATCGGTTCCCGCGGGCGACGGAGTCAGGCCCGCTGCGCCGCGGCGGCGGCCCGCTCCAGCAGCAGGGTGCGCTCGCGCTGGGTCGGGGCGAGGTCGGCCGCCTGCTCCAGCGCCTCGGCCGCCTCGCCGTGACGACCCAGGCGCATCAGCACGTCCCCGCGCACCGCCCCGTACAGGTGGTAGCGCCGCATCCGAGGATCGTCGGCGATCGCATCGAGCACCTCCAGCGCCGCCTCCGCGCCGTCGGCGTGCAGCAGCGCGACCGCGCGGTTGAGCTCCACCACGGGCGAGGGCGCCACCTGGGCCAGCGCCTCGTAGAGCGCCGCGATCGCCTCCCAGTCGGTCTCGGCGAAGCTGGGGGCGCGGGCGTGGACGGCGGCGATCGCCGCCTGCAGGGTGTAGGGGCCGAGGGGGCGCCCCAGCCGGGTGGCCCGGTTCAGCGCGGCCAGCCCGTGGGCGATGAGCGTACGGTCCCAGCGCGAGCGGTCCTGGTCGGCCAGCAGGACCGGCTCGCCGTCGGGACCGACCCGGGCGGCGAACCGCGAGGCCTGCAGCTCCATGAGCGCGACGAGGCCGTGGACCTCGGGCTCCTTCGGCAGCCACGCGGTCAGCCGGCGGCCGAGCCGCATGGCCTCCTCGGCCAGGTCCCGCCGGACCCACGTCTCGCCGGAGGTGGCCGAGTATCCCTCGTTGAACAGCAGGTAGACGACCTCGAGCACCGCGGCCAGCCGGGCCGGCAGCTCGGTCTCGGACGGCAGCTCGAACGGCACGTGCGCCTCGGCGAGGGTCCGCTTGGCCCGGGAGATGCGCTGGCCGATGGTGGCCGGCGGCACGAGGAACGCCCGGGCGATCTCCTCGGTGGACAGACCGGCCACCATCCGCAGCGTCAGCGCCGCCCGCGACTCGCGGGACAGCACCGGGTGGCAGGCGATGAACACCAGGGCGAGCGTGTCGTCGTCCGGGGTGTCACCGCCCGGCTCGGGAAGCGGAGCGGTGAGGCCCGCGCCGGCCAGCGCGCCCGTCGCCTCGGAGGCGTCCATCGCCGTGTGCGCCTCCGAGGCGATCTGGGCGTACCGGTCGGACCGGGCCTGCTCCCGACGGATCAGGTCGACCGCCCGCCGCCGGCCCACGGTCGCCAGCCACGCCGCCGGGTTGTCCGGGATGCCCTCGTCGGGCCACTGGCGCAGGGCGGCGGCGAACGCCTCCTGCGCCAGGTCCTCGGCCAGGCCCACGTCGTTGACCAGCCGGGTCAGGGCCGCGACGAGGTGGGCGGACTCGCGGCGCCAGACCGCCTCGACCGTACGACGAATGTCCATATCGGCAGTCGACCGTCAGTGGGTTCGGTCAGGCCTCGCCCCGCTGGGCGCGCACCTGCTCGGCCATGCGGGCCTCCCGCTCCTTCAGCTCCGGCGTGAGCGCCTCGCCGAAGTCCTCGTCCTCGATGTACGGCCGGATCTCCAGCACGCCGTACGCGCCCGACGGGTCGGTGGGGCACTGCCGGGCCCACTCGATGGCCTCCTCCAGGGAGCTCACCTGCCAGATCCAGTACCCGCCGATGATCTCCTTGGCCTCGGTGAAGGGACCGTCCACGACCGAGGTCGTGCCGCCCTGGAACACGATCCTCGCCCCGTGCGCGCTCGGCTTGAGCCCGGCGCCGTCCAGCATGATGCCGGCCTTGACGAGGCGCTCGTTGTAGGCGGTCATCGCCTCGAGCAGCTCGGTGGTCGGGGGCGCGCCCTCGTCCGCGGGGGTTCCCTTGACCAGGACCATGACCTTCACGACATCCTCCTTCGTTCGGCAGTTGGTCTCACCCAACACCCCTTCGTCGAACGGGCGACCCCGTTCTTCGACATCGCCTCAAGATTTTTTCCGGGCCCGCCAAGATTTTTTCCGAGCCGCCGTCCGTCGGCGCCCCCGCGTACCCGCGCCCCCGGCGGGACCGTGGGCCTCAGCGCCGGGCCGCGAACCGGTCGAGCGCGTCGACGAGCACCGTCGACATGGTGGGGCCGCCGTGGCCGTCGTCGAGGAGCACCAGGTCGGCGTTGGGCCAGTCCCGGGTCAGCTCCCAGGCGACGTCGGGCGGGCTGCTCAGATCCAGGCGGCCGGTGACCAGGACCGCGGGCAGGTGCGCGATGCGGGCGACCCCCTGCCGCAGGGCCCCGTCGGGCAGGAAGGCGGCGTTGGCCCAGTAGTGCGTGACCAGGCGGGCGAACAGGTACCGGAACGCGGGATCCTCGTACCGCGGGTCAGGCCGGTGACCCGGATAGGTGGCGACGTGGGTGTCCTCCCAGGCGCACCAGGCCCGGGCCGCCCGGTCGCGGACCGCGGGGTCAGGGTCGGCGAGCAGCCGCGCGTAGGCGGCGGCGAGGTTGCCGTCGCGCTGGTCCGGCGGCACGACCTCGACGAACCGTTGCCACTGCTCGGGGAAGAACCGACCCATGTCCCGGGTCACCCACGCGACCTCCCGGGCGGTCGTGGTCACCACGCTGAACAACACGAGCTCGGTCACCCGGTCCGGATGGGCCTGGGCGTAGGCGAGGGCCAGGGTCGTTCCCCACGAGCCGCCGAAGAGCAGCCATGCGTCGATGCCCAGGTGGGCCCGGAGCCGCTCGAGGTCGGCGATGAGGTGGTGGGTCGTGTTGGTGGACAGGTCGGTGGCCGGGTCGGCCGCGCTCGGCGTGCTGCGCCCGCAGCCACGCTGGTCGACGAGCACGACGCGGTAGCGATCCGGGTCGAAGAAGCGCCGCCACCCCGGCCCGCACCCGGAGCCCGGCCCGCCGTGCAGGCAGACCGCGGGCTTCCCGTCGGGGTTTCCGCAGACCTCCCAGTAGATCGCGTTGCCGTCGCCGACGGGGAGCAGGCCGTGCTGGTAGGGCTCGGTTGCCGGAAACACCCGCCCAGGCTAGGCCAGGCGCCCGTCCGGAACGCCCGCTTTTCCGGGGTATCCGAGCGACGGCCGGTGTGCGAGGCTGGGCGGCATGCGCGTCGAGACGATCGCCATCTATCCCGTGAAGGGCTGCCGTCGGGTCGAGGTCGACGAGGCGGTGGTCCAGCCCTGGGGGCTGGCGGCCGACCGCCGGTGGGTGGTGGTGGATGCCCGGACGGACGTGGCGATCACGCTCCGCGACACCACGCGCCTGACGCAGGTCCGGCCCGTGCCCGCGGGCGACGGCCTGGTGCTGCGGACGCCGACCCAGCCCGACCTCGCGGTCGCGGCACCGGTCGACGGCCCGCTCCGGCCGGTCAGGGTCGCGTCCTTCACGGGTCCGGCGCGAGAAGCCGACGCGGCGGCGCACGAGTGGCTCAGCCAGGCGTTGGCGCGCGACGTGCGGCTCGTCTGGCTCGACGACCCCACCCGGCGTCCCGTGGACCCGCGCTACTCGCGGCCCACCGACCGGGTCAACTATGCCGATGGATTCCCGGTGTCGCTGGCCAACGCCGCGTCCCTGGCCGCGCTGAACGACCTGGTCCTGGAGGCCGACCCCGGGCACGAGCCCGTGCCCATGACCCGGTTCCGCGCGAACGTCGTCATGTCGGGTGCCCCCGCCTGGATCGAGGACCAGTGGATCGGCCGTCGCCTGCGCATCGGCGACGCGGTCCTCCGGGCGGTCAAGCCGAACGACCGGTGCGTCGTGACGACCATCGACGCGGAGACCGGCGAGAAGGGCCTTGAGCCACTGCGGACGCTCGGCCGGCACCGCAACGTCGACCAGGAGCTGCTCTTCGCCACCTACCTGATCCCGGACACCCCGGGGACGATCGCCGTCGGCGACCCGATCACCGTGCTGTAACCGGCGTCGTCGCGGCTACCGGGCCCCGACCGCGGCGGCGACGTCGTCGAGGGCCTGGTCGATCACGCTCCGGACCCCGCGGCTCTCGCCGCCCATCTCGACCGCGTACGCCAGGCCCAGCAGGGCGATCTCCGGCGGGAAGCGCTCGGCGTCGGCGAGGTTCATGGTCAGCAGCGGGCAGCAGAGCAGGGCGGCCTTCAGCTGCTCGCGCCACCGGGCCCGCAGCCACCCGCGCCGGGCCAGCTCGACGACGATCGGGGTGAGGGTGTGCCGGATCTTGCTCTCGAAGAACATGCGCCGCACGGGGACCAGGCGGTGGTCGTGTTCGACGACGATCGTCCCCGACTCCAGGCGCCCGGTGATCGTCAGGCGTCGGCGCATCTCGTCGGGGAAGTACATCCACATCGCGAACACGTTGTGGAACAACGGCTTGGTCAGGTCCAGCAGCGGGTCGTGCCGGCCGGCGAAGGCGGGGTCGAAGTAGACCAGGCGATACGGCCGGCTCCGCAGGAACACGTTGCCGTTGTGCGCGTCGCCGTGGCCGATGATCGACGGTCCCCCCGCCGTCGGCGTCAGCAGCCGGATGCTGCGGGCCACGAGCTCGCCCAGGCTCGTCGCGTACTCCTGGCCGTTGATGCGCCACCGCAGGCGCATCAGCTCGCCGACCTGCATCGTCCCCATGGGCAGCTCGATCTTCGTGGTGTCGGCGTAGAACTGCCGGAACCGCGGGCCGGTCAGGCGGTGGTAGAAGAGCTGGTGCACGGGCGCGGTGGCCCCGGCCGGGTGGCGGTGGCGCAGGGTGGCGAGGTAGATCTCGGTCAGCTCGCGGTCGGCTCGGTGCTGGGCGGCGGTGAGCCCACGCAGCAGCGTGGTGTCCCCGTTCTCGATCTGCCAGGCGACGTCGAAGACCGACGGGTCCTCGACCACCTCGTAGACCAGCAGCTGCTGACCGGCCTGGGTGGAGGCGAAGACCGGCTGGATCACCGGGTATCCGGCCTCGGCGAGCGAGGCGGCGTTGTAGTACTCGCCGATGACCGACCCCGGCTCGGTGTGCGTCTTGAAGAACAGCCGCTTCCCGTCGGCGAGCGTGAGGAAGCCGTTGAAGGAGTTCAGCGACACGGCCAGCGGCCGCAGCTGCACCGTCACCACATCCAGCGCCAGCGTCTGCCGCAGGAACTGAAGCAGCATCCGCTCGGCGCGGGCGCGGTCGGTGAACTGCGTCCGCTGGATCCGCGCCAGCAGGTCTTCCATCGACACAGGTATCCGTGTCAGCGGCCGGCGCGGGCCGAGACCCGGTCCAGCACGTGGCGGGCCGCCGCCGCGTGCGCCGGGAAGCCCTCGTACTCGGCGAGCGTGACCGCCACCTGTCCGATCGCCGCCGCCCCCTCGTCGCTGACGTAGGCGAAGCCGGAGCGCTTCATGAAGTCGAGGACGCCCACGCACGACCCGCTGCGGGCCATGCGGCCGGTGGGCAGGATCGCGTTCACCCCGATCACGAAGTTCCCGAACGGGATCGACGTGTTCTCCCCGAGCAGCACCTCACCGGCGTGCACGATCCGGGGCAGCACCTCGAACGGGCGGTCGACGATCACCCGCAGATGCTCGGGGGCCCACTCGTTGACGAAGTCGATGGACTCGGCCAGCGACGAGGTGTGCACGATGCCGCCGTAGCCGGCCAGCACGGTCTCCACGAACGAGCGCCGCTGCGCGGGCAGCTCGGCCAGCAGGTTCGGGATGACCTTCTGCACGGCCGCGGCGAGCTCCTCGACGTGGGTGACGAGCAGCGCCGCCGAGTCGGGGCCGTGCTCGGCCTCCACGAGCAGCTCCCGGGCGACCAGCTCGGGGTCGGCGGTGCCGTCGCAGAGCACGATCGACTCGCTCGGACCGGCCGGCGGGCCCGGGTCGATCTCGGCCGAGAGCATGCGCTTGGCGGCCGACACGTACTGGTTGCCGGGGCCGATGATCTTCTCGACCGGGCGGACGGTCTCGGTGCCGTACGTCAGGGCGGCCACGGCCTGCGCCCCACCGACCTTGTAGACGGTGGTGACGCCGCACATCTTGGCGGCGACCAGCGACGCGGCGTCGACGGTCGCGTTCTCCCCGGGCGGCGTGCAGACCGCGATCTCCGGGACGCCGGCGATGACGGCCGGGGTGCACAGCATCGTCATGACCGACGGGAACGACCCCTTGCCACGCGGCACGTAGAGGCCGACCGAGGCGATCGGGGTCCAGCGCTCACCGGCGATCACGCCCGGCCGGACCTCGTGCATCCACGACGCCTGGGGGAGCTGGGCGCGGTGGTGCTCGCGGATGTTGCTGATGGCGATCTCCAGGGCCTCGGCCACCCGCGGGTCCAGCTCGCGCTCGGCGGCGGCGAACTCCTCGTCGCTGACCCGGATCGTCTCGGGCGTCAGCGTCACGCCGTCGAGCCGCTGGGTGTGCTCGATCAGGGCGGCGTCGCCCCGCGTCCGGACGTCCTCGATGATCTCCCGTACGGTGCCCTCGACGTTGCTGTAGTTCGCCCGGACCCGGCGCACCAGCGCGGTCCGCTCCTGCGGCGTCAGCTCGGCGAGCCGGTAGTTGTTGATCTTCACATCACTCATGGTTCACTTCCTGCCCCTGCGCCGGTCGCCAACAGCCCGGCGTAGACCTCCATCACCCGAGCCATCTCGGCCTCGGTGCCGATGGCCATGCGGAACATCCCGGCCAGCGCCGGCGCGGACATCGGCCGGACGAGGATCCGTTCGGCGCGCAGCGCCGCCACGACGGCGGCGCAGTCGTGCGGCCGCACCAGGACGAAGTTCGCCGCGCCCGGCCAGATCGGCACCTTGTGCTGCTCGAAGAACGCCACCGTGGCCGGCTTGACCACGTCCATGAGCGTCTTGACGTGGACCCGGACGTCGTCGAGGTGCGCCAGCTGCGCCTGCGCCGCCACCGCGGCCAGCGCGTTGACGTCGAACGGCTTGCGCACCTTGACCAGCTGCGCGACGACCGCTTCGTGGGCTACGAGGTACCCCAGCCGCAGGCCCGCCATCGCGAAGGCCTTGGAGAAGGTCCGCAGGACGATGAGGTTCGGGTAGGTCGCCAGCAGCGGCACCACCGTCACCCCGGTGAACTCGTAGTAGGCCTCGTCGACGATGACCGGGGTCCGGGGATTGTCCCGCAGCACTTCCTCGATGAAGGCGACCTCGACGGGCGTGCCGGTCGGGTTGTTCGGATTGATGATCACGATGAGGTCGGGCCGCTCGGCCAGCGCGGCGCGGAACGCGTCGTAGGGAAAGGCCAGGTCCGGACCGTACGGGACGCCCCGCGTGCGCGCCTGCAGCAGGTCGGCGGTGAGCCCGAACATGGGGAACTCGGGCCGCGCCACCAGCATGGTGTCGCCGGGGCCGAGGAACGCCCGCAGGCACACGTCGATCGCCTGGTCCGACCCGTTGGTGGCCAGCACCTGCCCCTCCGCCACCCCGCAGTAGGCGGCGATCGCCGCGCGCAGGCCGGTCTCGTCCGGGTAGGCGTGCACGCCGTGGTCGCGCACGTGGCGGGCGATCGCCTCGGCGACCACGGGCGACGGGGGTCGCGTGGTCTCGTTCAGGTCCAGCCGGATGTACTCGCCGCGGTCAAGCCCGGCCGACGGCAGGGGGTACGCCGCGGCGGCGAGGACGCCGGGGGCGAAGCGCAGGTCGGGTTGGCCGGTCGGCATGGCCACTCACCCCCCGCCCCGCAGGTCGCGGTAGCAGACGTCGGCCAGCCCGCTGTTCACCAGGTCCTCGTAGGTGCTGGCCCCCGTCGCCACGCCCACGGTGAAGCAGCCGGCCCGGCGGGCGGACTCCAGGCCGAGCACCGAGTCCTCGATGGCCACGCAGTCGCCGGGTGGCCGGCCGAGGCGGGCGGCGGCGGCGAGGTACGGGTCGGGGGCGGGCTTGCGGGCCAGCCCGGGCTGGTCGTTGCCGACGACCGCGTCGAACCCGGCGAGCAGGTCGCAGGCGGCCAGCATGCGCTCGATCTCGACCGCCGGGTTGTTGGAGACGACGGCCCGGCCGAGGCCGGCCTGGCGGGCGGCATCGATGATCTCTCGTACGCCGTCGTGCACGACCGGGACCGCGGTCCGGCGGATCTCGGTGTGCCGCTGCACGATCTCGGCCAGGGCGTCCGGTCCCAGGGCGAGGCCGAGCTCGGCGGCGATCTTGGCCCAGAAGTCGTCCAGGGCCAGCGCGAACCACCGCCGTACCAGCTCCCGGGGCACCTCGACCGGCCGGCCTGCGTAGGGGGAGAGCAGGTCGGAGGCGATCTGGTAGTCCTGCGTCAGGCTGTCGATGAGGACACCGTCCATGTCGAACAGCAGTGCGCGGGTGCCGGCCGGGACCTCGAGCCGGCCCGCCAGCATCAACCGTTCCGTCATGGCCGCCCGCTCACCCTCGGCGGGATCGACCCGGGCGGCCGCCGTTGGCCCGGCTGCGCGTGGTGGCGACGGTCACCGCGAGGCCACCGGCCCCGGAGAGGTCATCGGCGACGGCGAGGTCACCGGCGGTGTCGGTCGCGTCCGCCGGGCGTAGGGTCGGGTACTCCGAGGTGTCCATTGGGGACCACTGCTCGGCGGGCCCGGCGTCGCTGTAGACGACGTTGAGCGGGGTCACCCAGGCGTCGCAGGCCCCGGCCGCGATGACCGCGGGGAGGGCCTTGTTGATGTCCCGCTTCTCGATGGTCACCACCGCGTGGAACTGCCGCTTGCTGCCGCCCTCGCTGATCGTCACGATCCGGCGGCCGTCGCCGAGGATCGCCTCGAGGTCGATGCGGCGCGGCGCCACCACCGACAGCTGCACGTAGTCGTTGGCCCGCTGGGCGCCGCGGATGAGGTGGGCGATCGCGTCGATCTTCTCCCGCTTCCACGCGTCGTACCGGTACGCCTCGCGGTTGGCGAAGAACTGGGTCGTGGAGCGGAACACCTCGGCGATCTCCCGTAGGCCGTTGGCCCGCAGCGAGGCCCCGGTCTCCGTGCCCTCGATGATGGCGTCGGAGAAGTAGGCCGCCTTGGCCTCGGTGGCGCCCCAGGAGAACTCCGTCTGCGCGTCGATGCCGTGCTTGTCCAGCCACAGGCTGGAGACCCGCGTGAGCTCGGTGGAGATGGTGAACGGCCGGCCCGCCGCCCGGCGCGCCTCGCACTCGGCCCGCAGGCTCTCGATGTCGGTGACGGGCGACTTCTCCGGGACGGCCAGCACCCACCGGATGGGCTGGGAGGTCTGCCGCGAGTACTGCAGCTCGGCCAGCAGCGACACGTGCTGGTCGACGTCCTGTTCCACGATCCAGTCCAATCCGGACAGTCCCGCGTCCAGGCGGCCGCTACGGACGTAGATCGGGATCTCCTGCGGCTTGAGCAGCACCGGCCGGATCTCGGGGTCGTTGGACGCGAGCCACAGCGACCTCGCCGCTCCCGTGAAATGGAGTCCAACGCGCTCGAAGATTGCGAGGGTCGGGGCCTCCAGACTGCCCTTGGGTATGCCCAGGGTTATGGATCGGGAGCTATTCATGACAAGGAATATGTCCAATCTCAATCAAAAGGCGTCGCGAGCATCTCGCGGACCGTCTCCACGAGCGCCTCGCGCGGGACCACCTTCTGGCCGACCGAGCCGGCCCGGCGGTACGCCTCGTTGTCGGTGATGTCCCGGCGGGCCGCGTCGCCCACCCGAAGGTCCTTGACCGCGACGGCGCCCTGCTTGGCCTCGTTGCGACCGATGAGCACCGCGACCGCCATGTTGCGGGCGTTGGCGTAGGCGAGCTGGCGGGTCAACGCGCCCATGGCCTCGCCGACATAGAGTTCCGTGGCGATGCCGGCCGCGCGCAGGTCGTGCGCCGCCCGGCTCGCTTCCGCCTCAGGGACGCCCCGCATCACCAGCACGATCACCTTCGCGCCGGCCCGCTCGACGCTCGAGGCCAGGCCGAGGTTGCGCAGTCCGGTGACGATGCGGTCGATGCCGATCGAGGCACCGGTGGCCGGGATGGACTCGTCCCGGAAGCGGCTGACCAGACCGTTGTAGCGGCCGCCGCCCATGACCGAGCCGACGCGGGCGTTCGGGAGTGAGCACTCGAACACCGGCCCCGTGTAGTACTCCAGGCCCCGGGTCAGCGACGGGTCGAGCCGGGCCGCCGACTCGGAGACCGCCAGGGCGTTCAGGTGCTCGAGCAGCTGCTCGACCTCCTGGAAGGCCTCGGTCTTCAGGTCGCTCGGCGCGATCAGCTTGTCGAGCGCGGCGAGCACCTCGGCCCGGGTGTCGGCCGTGGTCTTGATGAAGCCGAGGATCTGGTTGATGCGCTTGCTGTCCAGGCCGACGCCGGGAATCCGGGATCCCCATTCGTCGATGCGTTCCTTGCCCAGCTCCTGGATCAGCTGCTCCTCGGAGAGCTTGTCACGCTTGTCGATGACCCGCATGACGTGCTTGGCCTTGTCCGCGTCGGTGATGCCGATACCGGCCAGGAACGCGTCGACGAGGCGCCGGCTGCTGATCCGGACGAAGTAGGAGTTGTGCGCGTTCGGGTCGTCGGTGAGCCCGACCGCCTGCATGGCGTCGCTCATCGCCGCGATGATCTCGGCGTCGGCGGCGACCGAGCTGGTTCCGGCGATGTCGATGTCGAACTGGGTGAACTGCCGGAACCGGCCCTGCTCCGGCTGCGGGTCGTCGGCCCGGAAGACCGGACCGATGTGGTAGCGCCGGAAGGGAAGCTTGATCTCGTTCGGGTGGTACTGCGCGATGATGCGGGCGAAGGGAACGGTCAGGTCGAACCGCAGGCCGGCCCGCTGCTTCTCCGGCGTGTCGAGAAAGAAGATCTGCTTGTCGGCTTCCTCGCCGCCGGTGCCCAGCAGCGTGCTGCGCTGCTCGAGAATCGGCGTATCGATAGGTACGTATCCGTACCGCTCGTAGACTGCGCGAATCTTCTCGATGACGTAGTTCCGCAGGTTCATCTCGTCAGGGAGAATGTCCCGGAACCCACGCAGGGTCTGCGGCACCACCAAGCCAGTCATGCCTGTTTCTCCCTTGGTCGGAACCCGCTGAGAAGTCGCACAGCCGCGAAGAGGAGTGGAGTGCCGAGACGGGGAATCGAACCCCGACTTCCTGATCCACAATCAGGCGCTCTAGCCGTTGAGCTATCCCGGCAACGTGTCGAGCGGCCGCGCCGATGCGATCATCGACGACAGTGGCACGAACTACACAAGCCAGCCTTCACCCCTGGCGTCCTACCGCGGACACCGAGCGCGACGAGGCTGGCTAGATATGGCTGTGATGGCCGACCAGGACCTGAGCGCACGGACGGACGCGGGCGCTGTCCACGACAGCTCCCATAACGACCGCAAGCTCCGTTCCGCTCATAGCGGGGTCGATGCTAGTCGTCGCGCGCGGACACTGTCAACTTGACTCGGCGCTGGTCACTCGGGAGTGCTCGCCGGCCGGCCCGCCTGATCCTGCCCACGACGCACCCGGCGGTCGGGGCGCGGCCCGCCGCCGCGACGGGCGGGTCGTGGGGCCGGTGAGAGTCGAACTCACACTGTGACGGACCTAAACCGTCTCCCTCTGCCGTTGGGGTACGGCCCCGACAGCGCCAACCGGCACCCTTGCCGCGTCACACGTCCGCGGCGACGCCCGAGAGCATCGCCGTCCCGGCCGGGCCGCCGCGGGCCGCGCGTACGCTCCGGCGATTCTATCGAGTGGGCGCGCCGGCCGCGTTTCGCCAGCCCGCGGGGCGGGGACGCTGGGTCACAGATGCCGATTCGTCGCTGAATTCCGGTCGCCCGGCGAACGGATCTCCGGTCGCCCGGCGACTAGTCGTCGATGCCGAGCTCGCGGCGCAGCTTGGCGACGTGGCCCGTGGCCTTGACGTTGTAGAAGGCGCGCTCGATCCGCCCGTCGGGGCCGATGACGAAGGTCGATCGGATGACGCCCATGACCGTACGCCCGTAGTTCTGCTTGGGGCCATAGGCGCCGTACGCCGTCAGGACGGCCTTGTCGGGGTCGGAGACCAACGGGAACGTCAGGTGCTCCCGCTCGCGGAACGCGGCGAGCTTCGCGGGCGGGTCGGGCGAGATGCCGACCACGGTGAGCCCGTGGGCCTTCAGCGACTGCAGGCTGTCCCGGAAGTCGCAGGCCTGGGTCGTGCAGCCCGGCGTCATCGCGGCCGGGTACGCGTACAGGATCACCCGCTGGCCGGCCAGGTCACGCAGACGCAGCGTCTCGCCGGTGTCGGTGGTGAGGGCGAAGTCGGGGGCCGGGTCGCCGGGCTGCAGGCGGATCGGCTCGGTCGTGCGTGTCATACCCGAACCCTAGCCTCAGCGGTCGGTGGGTGATCTTCCGGCGGCGCCGTTGTTGCAACTACCTTGCAACAAGGGAGGGGCGGCAATAGTCTGGCGCCAACCCCTCTAGGAGGACGAATGTCCGAGTTGGCACTGCACATTTCCAACGGGATCATCAATGGGCCCGTCTCCGCCGCGTTCGGCGCGGTGGCGATCGTCGGACTGGCGATCGCGCTCGCCCGCGGCCGGGCCGACCTCGACGACCGGCTCGCGCCCATGGCCGGGCTGGTCGCGGCGTTCATCTTCGCCGCCCAGATGCTCAACTTCGCGGTGCTGCCGGGCGTCTCCGGCCACCTGCTCGGGGGCGCGTTGGCGGCCATCCTGGTCGGGCCGTGGATCGGTGCGGCCTGCGTCGCGACCGTGCTGGTCATCCAGGCCCTGCTCTTCGCCGACGGCGGCATCACCGCACTCGGCCTGAACGTCACCAACATGGCGCTGCTCGGCACCGCCGCCGGCTACCTGCTGGTGGCGGCCCTGCTGCGCGTGCTGCCGAGGAACCTGACCGGCCTGGGCATCACCGCCTTCGTCGCCTCGGTGGTGAGCGTGAGCGTGGCCGCGCAGGGCTTCGTGCTGCAGTACCTGCTCGGCGGTACGACCGACTTCGCCGGCGGCATCGGCGCACTGGCCGTCGCGATGGCGGGTCCGCACGCGCTCATCGGCATCGGCGAGGGCATCATCGCCGCGGCGACCGTGGTGACCGTGGCGAAGGTTCGCCCCGACCTGGTCTACGCGCTGCGGCGGTTCCGTTCCGCCCCGGCCCGGGCCCAGGCCGCGGTTCCCGCCGGAGGTGCGGCGTGAACCGGAGGCTGGGCTGGTTCCTCGGGGCGGGCCTGCTCGTGGCCCTGGTCCTCGCCGGCGTGGTGAGCAACTTCGCCTCCAGCCATCCCGACGGCCTGGAGTCGGTGATCCACCAGGGCTGCGAGTTCAACGAAGATGACGAGATCATCGGCGGCGAGTGCGTGGCCCAGCAGGCTGAGGACCACGAGCTGGCCAACTCGCCGTTCGCCGACTACGGGCTCGCGGGCGTGGACAACGCGTTCCTGGGTACGGCCGTCTCCGGCGTGCTCGGCGTGCTGGTCACCTTCGCCGTGGGGGCCGGCCTGTTCTGGCTGGTCCGGCGACGGGGCCCGGCCGGCGCGACCGCCAACGCCCCGGACTCCGACGGCGCGGCGGGCAGCCGCTGATGGGTACTCGCCGGATGGGTGCTGGCTGATGGCGGCCGGTCACGCCCACGTCCTCTACCTGGACCACGACTCGCCCGTGCACCGGGCGGCACCCCACGTCAAGATCGCGTCGATGGTGCTCTTCACCATCGTGGTGGTGCTGACGCCCCGGGAGGAGTTGTGGGCGTTCGCCGGCTACACGGTCCTGATCGCGGTCGTGATGGGGCTGGCCCGGGTCCTCCCGGGCTGGCTCCTGTCCCGCTCGCTCATCGAGGTGCCGTTCGTGATCTTCGCGGTGGTCCTGCCGTTCATCGGCACCGGGGAGACCGTTCGGGTGCTCGGGCTCGACCTGTCCGTCGAGGGCCTGTACGGCGCCTGGAACATCCTCGCCAAGGGCACCCTCGGGGTGTGGGCCTCGCTGCTGCTGGCCGCCACCACCACGCCCCGCGACCTGCTGCTGGGGCTGGACCGGTTGCGCTGTCCGCAGGTCATCACGCAGATCGCCACGTTCATGCTGCGGTACCTCGTGGTGATCCTGGAGGAGGCCCGGCGGATGCGGGTCGCCCGGCTGTCCCGGGGGTACGACCAGCGGTTCCTGTGGCAGGTCAAGGCGTTCGGGGTCGGGATCGGGTCGCTGTTCCTGCGCTCGTACGAGCGGGGCGAGCGGGTCTACCTCGCGATGATCTCCCGTGGGTACACCGGGCGGCTGCCGGCCGTGGACGCCGCGCCGGCCGGAGCCCGGCAGTGGGGCGCGGCCGCGCTGCTGCCGTTGGCCGCCACCGCCATCGCCGTGGCTACAGTTCTGACATGACCGACGCCCCTCTCGCCGGCGAGGTCCCGTCGCTGCGCGTGCGGGACGTCCACTACACCTATCCCGACGGGCAGGTGGCCCTGCGCGGGGTCAACCTGACGATCGCCCGGGGCGAACGGGTGGCGCTGCTCGGCCCCAACGGCGCCGGCAAGACCACCCTGGTGCTGCACCTCAACGGCATCCTCCACAGTGGAGGCCAAGGCCACGGCAACCACAGTGGACAGACGGGCAGCGTCGAGGTGGCCGGGCTGGCCGTCGACCCGAGCAACCGCAGGACGCTGGCCGAGATCCGGCGCCGCGTCGGCATCGTGTTCCAGGACCCCGACGACCAGCTCTTCATGCCGACCGTGGCCGAGGACGTCGCGTTCGGCCCGGCCAACCTCGGCCTGCGCGGCGCGGAGCTGGCCCAGCGGGTCGACGAGGCGCTGGCCGCCGTCGGCATGTCCGAGCACCGGGACCGGGCGCCCCATCACCTCTCCTTCGGCCAGCGCCGGCGGGTCGCGGTGGCGACGGTGCTCGCCATGCGCCCGGAGATCCTGGTGCTCGACGAGCCGTCGTCCAATCTGGACCCGGCCAGCCGCCGTGAGCTGGCGGAGATCCTGCTGAGCCTGCCGGTCACGATGCTCATGGTCACCCACGACCTGCCGTACGCCCTGCAGCTGTGCCCGCGCTCGGTGATCCTCGACAACGGGGTGATCGTGGCCGACGGCGACACCCGGTCTCTGCTCGCCGACGCCGAGCTGCTGGCCCGGCACCGGTTGGAGCTGCCGTACGGCTTCTCGGTCGGCGTGGGGTGAGCGTTCCCGGCGGGCGTCGGGGGCCGGCGACGGCCGGCGTCCGGGGTCGCGTCGTGCGGCCGCGCGGGTCGCCCGCCGGCGTCACCCGACGGCCGCGACGAGCGCGCCCACCGTGGGGTGCGCCAGCCGCACTCCGTTGACGTAGATCGCGGGCGCGTCGACCACCCCGCGTTCGGCCGCCCGGGCGTCCACGATCCCGATCCAGTCGCGGTACTTCTGGTCCCGGACGCAGGCGGCGAACGAGGGCATGTTGAGGCCGGCCGGTCCGGCGATGTCCAGCAGCTCGTTGTCCGACAGGCCCACCCGGCCCGGCCGCGGCTGGTTGGCGTAGAGGGCGTCGGCGAACTCCCGGAGCTTGCCGACGTCGGCGGCGCAGGCCACGGCGTTCGCGGCCCGGGTGGCCCCCTCGGTCGGGTTGACGCCCTCGCCGACCGGATGCCACACCAGCCGGATGCGGTTCTCGGCCAGCAGCGCGTCGATGGTGGGCCGGATCGCGGCGTCGACCGTACGGCTGCGCGGGCTCAGGAAGTCCAGGTACACCTCGACGAGCACCGGTCCCGACCCACCCGCGGCCAGCCCCGCGTGGGTACCGCCGTCGTCGACCACGGCGGCCGGCGTCTGGTAGGGCGGGGGCGGCGGTGGCTGCATGAGGTACCAGCCGAGCGCGGCGACCGCGGTGAGCCCGGCGAGCGTACCCACGATCGTCCACAGCACCGGGGACTTCCGCAGCCGTTCCTCGCCGGGCTCCGGGAGCGTCGCGGGCTTCCGGAGCCCGGTCCGGCTGGTGTACCGCCGATTGACGTACGTACCCATTCCGGGCATACCGTATCCAGCCGGTCGTTGCTCGCGGACCGGAACGCGGCCCGCGTCCCCCACCCGCTGACGCCGCCGCGTTCCCGGCCCGATACGCCTGTGCGGCTCTGATGCCGCTGTTGGCGGTGGGCCGGGGAGCATCCGGTCGGGGCGCCGACCAGGTCGACCCCGGGCGACCGGAGTTGTCCGGCTTATGATGATCTTATAATGTTGATTCCGCTTGAGGCGGCTGCGCCCACTGTCCGGCTGGTTGGTGATGGCGGGTCGGTGATGTCAGGTTGGCGTGACGCGTCCGGACGGGGCCCCGGCGCGGGACCCTCGCGGAGTTCGCTTCCGGCGAGTGGCCATGATGACCCGATGACGTCGAGCCCTCCCGTGAACCGTCGTCACCCCCTCCTGCGTGACACCAGCGTGCTGCCGGACGAACACCACCTGAGCATCGGCGAGCGTGGTACCGGCCGGCGGCGTCGCGCGGACTGGCGACGCCGGGTGGTCGGGGCGGTACTCGCGACGGTCTTCGGCCTGCTCGCCGCCACGGGACCCGCGAGTCCCGCCTACGCCCACGCCGTCCTGGAGAGCACGAGCCCGGAGGCGGACTCCCTGATCCAGGAGGCGCCCACCCAGGTCGTGCTGACCTTCTCCGAGCCGGTCAGCCCGGTGCCCGACCGGGTCCGGGTCATCGCGCCCGACGGCAGCCGCGTCGACCACAACGAGCCGCGAGCGTCGGGCCAGCAGCTCATCATCCCCATCCGGCCGCTCACCCAGCCCGGCACGTACCTGGTGAGCTTCCGGGTGATCTCGGCCGACAGCCATCCGGTCTACGGCACGTTCAGCTTCTCCTACAAGGAGGTCTCGCCGGGTGGCCCGCCCCAGGCGGCCGACGTGGCGCCCACCGGGTTCGTGGTGGCGGCGCTGCCGGTCGCCCGGTGGATCGGGTACGCGGGACTGGTCCTGTTCGTCGGGGCGGCGCTGGTGCTCACCCTGTTGTGGCCGCGGCGCCTGGGCCGGCACGGACCGTTGCGGATGGCCCGCATCGGGGCGGGCCTGGTGGCGCTGGGCACCGTCCTGGCGCTCGCGCTGCAGGTGCCGTACGTCGCCGGCGGCGGGTTGGGTGACGTCACCGGCTCGGACGTGCGCCAGGTGCTCGGCAGCCAGTACGGCGCGGCGCACCTGGTGCGGCTGGGCGTCGTGGGAGCGGCGTTGGTGCTGCTGCAGGCCGTCGCCAAGGGCCGGGCCTGGAACGCCGACAAGACGCTGCTCGCCGTGCTCGGCGCGATCGGTGTGGGGACCTGGTCGGTCTCCGGCCACGCGGCCGCCACCCCGGTCCCGACCGTGAGCATCGCCGCCGACATGGTGCATCTGGCCGCGATGAGCATCTGGCTCGGCGGCCTGGTCATGCTCGCCCTGTTCCTGCTCCCGAAGGGCTCCGCGACCGAGCTCGCCGCCATCGTGCCCGTGTGGTCCCGCTGGGCGACCTACGCCGTCGGGGCGCTGGTGCTCACGGGCATCGCGCAGGGCCTGCTCGAGGTCAACCCGCTGGACACCCTGTTCCGCACGACGTACGGCTGGGTGCTCGTGGCCAAGGTGGCCCTGGTCGGCGTGGTGCTCGGCGTCGCGCTGATGTCGCGGCGGCTGGTGCCGCGGATCGCCGGGACGGTGGAGGACGAGGAGGCGACGGACGAGGAGGGGACGCCCGCCACGCAGCGCCGGTTCCGGCGCGGCGACGCTGCGGCCGTACGTCGGCTGCGGACCCTGGTGATCGCCGAGGCGGCGATCGCGTTGGTGATCATCGCGGTCACCTCGGTGCTGGTCCAGCTCACGCCCGCGCGGACCGCGGCGGCGCCGGACGAGGCCGGCGGCGGGGTGCGCAGCGTGGTGCTGCAGCAGCCGACGTTCACGCTCGACGTGCTCCTCGATCCCGGCCGGGTCGGGGTGAACCAGGTCCACCTGTTCGCGCGGACCCCCGACGGGCGCCCGCGCAGCGTGGTGGAGTGGCAGGTCGTGGCCTCGCAGCCGTCGACCGGAATCGAAGGCGTGGCCGCCGCCGTCCTGCCGATCACCGACGACCACGCGATCGGCACCATCGACCTGCGGGCCGCCGGCGACTGGACCTTCCGGTTCGAGCTGCGCTTCGACGAGTTCACCAACGGGATCGTCGAGACGACCCTGACGGTGGGGAACTGACGCACCCGGGTCGGGCCCGGACCGGCCTTGAGGTCGGGGCCCGACCCGCCTAGGCGGCGGTGGCCGGCACCGCGACGTTCCTGCCCGCCCAGCGGCGGTCGGTGTCCACCGGCAGCGTCACCAGCAGCAGGAGCATCAGCCAGACCAGCCAGTTGCTCAGGACCAGCCGCACCAGGCCGGTGCCGGTGTGGGAGGCCGCGCTGATCGCCACGATCGGGTAGGTCAGCAGCGCCACGAAGCCCAGCGCCCACGGGTTGCGCAGTCCGGAGCGCACCGAACCCGGGTTTCCGGCGAGGGCGGTGTCCACGATCGCCAGCAGCGCCGGCACCCACCAGAAGATGTGGTGCACCCAGGTCACCGGGCTGACCAGGCTCGCCACGAAGCCGGCCAGCGCCATCCCGGTCAGCTCGTCGCCGTTCAGCGCCGCTAGGCGGGCGCGCCACAGGCCGTACGCCAGCACCGGCAGGCACAGCGCGAGCCAGAGCCAGGTCGGGTACGGGTCGGGCTCGTAGAGGCGCGCCAGGACCCCGCTGATCGACTGGTTGGTGAAGAACCACAGGTGGCCTACGCCGTCGCCGCCCCAGACGGTGGTGGTCCAGTAGTGCAGGGAGTCGTGCGGCGCGGCGAGGTGGGCGGCCAGCGTGGCCAGGGCCGCCGTGCCGCCCGCGACGATCGCGCCCCGGACTCGCCGGCTGATCAGCAGGTAGACGATGAACAGGCCGGGCACCAGCTTGATCGCGGTGGCCAGGCCGATCCCGACGCCAAGGAAGCGGCTGCGCCGGGGGGCGAGCACCGCGAGGTCGAAGACCACCAGGGCCCACAGCAGCGGGTTGATCTGCCCGAAGTCGAACCCGATCCAGACCGCGCCCAGCCCGGCGGTGACCGGCAGCGACACCGCGAAGAGGAACGGCCGCGACCAGTCGTGGCGCCGGGCGACCGGGCCGGTGAGCCACCACACCGCCAGGGCGGTGCAGACCACGCTGACCACGATGGAGGCGCCGATGGCGCCCGATTCGCTGACGTACGCCAGCGGGCGCAGCAGGAAGGCGCCCACGGGCGGGTAGGTGAAGCCGAGCTCCTCCTGCCAGGGGTCGGGCTGGGAGTAGTCGTAGAGCGGGTTGCCGTCGACCCACCACCGCATCGCGCTGCGGTAGACCTTCAGGTCGAAGAACCCGTTCTCCAGCCGGACCCTCGCGACCAGGAAGATCAGCGCGCCGAGCGCGGCCGCGATGCCGAGCCCGGGTGCGAGCCATCGCGGCGGCGAGCCGGCGGGTCGATCCGCGGGCCCCTGCCCGCCCCCGGAACGCGGCGTCGACACGGCCTCACCGTAACCGGTCGCCGCAGTCGGCACGCCCGCCGGGTGCAGGCTAGTGTCGCCTACGTGAACGATCACCTGGTGTGGGTCGACTGTGAGATGACGGGGCTGGACGTCGACCGCGATGTGCTCATCGAGGTCGCGGCGCTCGTGACCGACTCGGAGTTGAACGTCCTGGGCACCGGCGTCGATGTCGTGATCCACGCCGACGAGGCGGCCCTGGAGGCGATGCTGCCGGTCGTGCGCGAGATGCACGACCGGTCCGGGCTCACCGATGCGGTCCGCGCCTCCACCGTGACGGTCGCCGAAGCCGAGCAGATGCTCCTGGACTACGTCACCGAGTACGTGAAGGAGCCGCGCACCGCCCCGCTGTGCGGCAACTCGATCGCCACCGACCGGGGCTTCCTCGCTCGGTACATGCCGCGCTTCGACCAGTACCTCCACTACCGCATGATCGACGTGTCCTCGATCAAGGAGCTGTGCCGGCGCTGGTACCCGCGGGCGTACTTCGGCCAGCCGGCGAAGGGGCTGGCCCACCGGGCGCTCGCCGACATCCACGAGAGCATCCGGGAGCTGGAGTACTACCGGCACGCGATCTTCGTGCCCCAGCCCGGTCCCGACGTCGACGCGGCCAAGGCGATCGGCGCCGAGATCGCCGCCCGGCGTCCGATCCCGCAGTCAACCCTGGAGGGTTAGCGGCGGTCGGGGTCGGAGGTCGGGCGGCGAACGGGTGGCCCGGGTCGCCCGGCGTCCGATCCCGCAGTCAACCCTGGAGGGTTAGCGGCGGTCGGGGTCGGAGGTCGGGCGGCGAACAGGTGACCCGGGTCGCCCGGCGTCCGATCCGGTAGCGGCCCGTCGGCGCCCCCCGCGTCACCGACAAACCGGAACAATCGGGCCCACCGGGCCAGGCGCCGGTGTCCGCGGAGCGGATCAGGCGCCCGGGGTGGCGCTCGCCGTCGCGGCGGCCGAGGGCGTGGCCGTGGCCGGCGGCACGTAGGGGATGGCGGAGCCCTGGACGTACTCCTCCCAGGAGATGTTCCAGTCGGTGAAGCCGTTGCCCCACACCAGCGGCACCTCGGTACCCCGGGTGATCACGGGATCGCCCACCAGGGAGTTCTCGAAGACCCACCGGGCGTTCTCCATGGACATGTTGATGCAGCCGTGGGAGACGTTGGTGTTGCCCTGTTGGGCCACCGACCAGGGCGCGGCGTGGATGAACTCACCGCCGGTGGTGAGCCGGCCGGCGTACTTCACGTCGACCACGTAGCCCCCGTCCACGCCGTTCTCGCGCCGGGTGTCGAAGGTGTAGTCCTCGTGCCAGCTCATCACCACCGTGGTGCCGTACGACGACGGGGTGCTGGGCTTGCCCAGGCTCACCGGGATGGTCTTGAGCACCTGGCCGTTGCGGGTGAAGGTCATCTGCTTGGTCGCGTTGTCGACCTCCATGATGTTGGCGTCGCCGATGCGGAAGTCCAGCGTCAGGTCGTTGCCGCCGTACACGCCCTCGATCCCCCAGGGCATCCCGCCGGTGGCGATGCGCGCGTGGACCGTGGTGCCGGGCAGCCAGTACTCCTTGGGCCGGTAGTGCACCTCGGTGCCGGGGTCGTGGTACGAGCTGGACATCCAGTGCCAGATGCCCTCCTGGGGTGGGTTGCTCTCCACGAACATCCGCCGCTGGATCGCGGCCCGGGCCGATTCCGGCACGGCCGTGTCGAACCGGATGACGATCGGCATGCCGACGCCGTAGGTGATGTTGTCGCCGTTGAAGCTGTGCACGCGCACGGTCTGCGCGGGCGGGTCCATCGTGGTGAACGTGGCGGTGACCTCGGCCGACGTGCCGTCGGACTTGGTCGCGGTGATCGTCGCGGTGTACTGCGTCGAGTAGGCCAGTTGCTGGCCCGGCACCCAGGACCGGCCGTCGGGGTGCATGGCGCCGTCGATCCGGGTACCGGCCGCGTCGGTGAGCGTCACCTCGGCGCTGGTGGCGCCCTCGACGGTGAACTCCACCTCGGCCGAGGTCGGCACCCCGGTGTCGCCGTCGAGCGGGCCGATGAGGTTGATCTTCGGCGGGTCGGCCGTCTCCCCGGGCTCCCGCCAGCTTGCGTCGGATGAGCAGGCGAACCCGCCCACGGCCACAGCGACGACGATCAGGACGGGCAGGACCACTCTCCGTAGCGCACGCATGGACCCATCCTGCGCGGGCCGCGCAAGCGACGCCAACCGCGGCGCCCGGAGTCAGTCGGTTGGGGCAAATGTCACTCGCCCTATGTCAGCCAGCCCTTTGTCTGTCGGCCCGGTGTCTGTCGGCCCGGTGTCAGTCGGTCGGCTGAGCGGCCGGGTCCTGGGTCGGCGGGGCCGAGGTCGCCGGCGAGCTCGCCACGGTGGTGGCGGCCGGGGGCGGGGGAGTGCCGAGGACCGGGTCCACCGCCGGAGCGTTCGCCAGCTCCTCCGGCACCGGCAGCGCCGATCCCTTGACGAACTCCGACCACGGGCGGTCCCAGGCGGTCCAGCCGTTGCCGTGCTCGAGCGTGACCTCGGTGCCGCGCACGATGATCGGGTCCCCCACGTGGGTCACGTTGAACAGCCAGGACGCGTTGGCCGGCGACAGGTTGACGCAGCCGTGCGAGACGTTGTACCGGCCCTGCTGACCGACCGACCACGGGGCCGAGTGGATGTACTCGCCGCCCCACGTGAGCCGCATCGCCCACTGCACGTCGACGACGTAGCCGCCGTCGGGCTCGCCCCGGGTGTCGAACGTCGTCTGCGGCTCCTTGCTCATCAGCACCATGAACCCCGACGACGACGGCGTGCTCGGCTTGCCGAGGCTCACCGGCATCACCCGCACCAGCTGGTCGTCGATGTAGACCTGCATCTGCTTGCTGGCGTTGTCGACGTAGAGGAATGTCTTGTTCCCCACGGTGACGGTCGCGCTGCGGTCGGCGTCACCGACGGTGCCGTTGCCCAGGGGCACGCCGGCCAGCGCGCTGCGCACGCTGATCGTGGTGCCCGGCTTCCAGTAGTCCGGGGCGCGGTACCAGACCTGCCGGCCGTTGTCCGCCCAGGACCACACGCCCGGCTGCGGCGGGTTCGTCTCTACAAAGAGATGTTTCTGGATCTCGGCCCGCGCGGCCGGAGGAATCTCCCGGTCGAACTCGACGGTGACGGGCGTCGCGACGCCGACCGTCTGGCCGTCGAAGAGGTACAAACCCGTGCCGGTGACCGCGCTGGCTCGGGCCACGCGCAGTGTCGCCGCGGCCGGCGCCTCGGCCGCCCGGGCCTGCGCTGCGAGCTCGACCGGGTGGGACACCTGGACTTCCCGGCCGTACGCGACCAGGCCGAGGCTGGTCGCCACGGCGAGCACAAGCACGCGTCGCATAGGGCCCATCGTGGTCGGCCCCGGCCGGCCGCGTCCGACGGTTGCGCGGATGGGCACCCGTACGGGTCAGCCCTTCGGGTACCGACCCCGGCTGACCCGAGCGGCGATCAGGACCCCGACGTCGCCGGTGCCCGGTGGTCGTCGCCGGGGACGCGCTGGCCCAGGTCGGCGCGGACCCAGCGGGTCACCGCGCGCTCGGCGATGAACGAGACGAACGGCACGGTTCCCGCCAGCAGCACCAGTACCGTGCGCACGAAGCGCCACTTGGCGCGCACGGCGAGATCGAAGGCGGTCACCAGGTAGACCATGTAGAGGAACCCGTGCGCCGGCCCGACGATCGTCACCAGGGTGTCATCGCCCGTAGTCAATCTGATCGCGGTACCGGTCAGCAGCACGATCAGCATCACACCGGTGATGTAGGCCATCACCCGGTACCGGGTCAGCGCGGCACTCACGAAGTGAACTCCTTACGCGTGGGTGGTCCTGGGTAGTCGGCGGGCGAGGCGTTCGGATGTGCGTTGAGCCACGCCAGGTAGTGGTTGTAGGCGGCGAGCGCCGGGTCGTCCGAGTCGTCGTAGGCGGCCTCGTTGCGGGGCCGGCGCGGCCGCGACCGGGCCGGCGGTGACTCGACGGGTTGGCGGGACGTCTGGTCGGGCGCGTCCGCCTCGGCCCGCGTGTTCGCTTCGGCCCCCGTGTTCGCTTCGGGCTGCGGGCCCGCGTCGGACCGCGCGTCCGCCTGGTCGGTCTGGCGCAGGGCCTTGCGCATCTCGGCGATCCAGACCCAGACCGCGAAGGCGGCGAAGGCCGGCCACTGGATCGCGTACCCGAAGGAGAGGGCGTTGCCCGCGGCGGCGCGGTTGACCTGCCACCACCCCAGCAGCAGGCAGGCGGTGACGAACACGAGCGCCAGCACGTGGGCCGTGATCCATCCTGGCGTCAGGAGCCTCCGCCATCGCCGGTCCGCCTGATGCCCTTGCACGGGACGAGCCTACCCACGCCGGCCGGGCGGTCAGCCAACAGGCGTGACGCCGCTCAAGGGCGTCTACCACGGCGCGCCGTCCAGCCACCTCGGCGTGACCGTGGAGATCACCCGGCTCGCGTGAGCCCGCGGACCCTCGTCCGCCCGGCCGGCTCGACCCCGCCTCGCCCAGACAGTCACATCCTGGGCAGCCGGTCACTCGGAGGCCGTCGGCACGGGGGCGCCGGCCGTCACGTCGACGTGCAGGTCGCCGTCGCGGACGTCGACGGTGGCCGTCGATCCGGGCGGCAGCTCGCCGGCGAGCAGCATCGACGACAGGGTGTTGTCCACGTCGCGCTGGATGGCCCGGCGCATGGGGCGGGCCCCGAACTCCGGTTGGTAGCCGCGGTCGGCGATCCAGTCGATGGCGGCCGGGGTGAAGTTCACCGAGACGTTCTGGGCGTGCAGCCGCCGGCGGGTCTGTTCGAGCAGCAGCTCCACGATCTGGCGCAGGTGCTCCCGTTCCAGGCGCCGGAACGTGATGATCGCGTCGATGCGGTTGAGGAACTCCGGCCGGAACACCGTGCGCAGGTCGTCCATGAGCTCGTCGGAGAGGCCCGCCCCGGCCTCGACCGGCTCGCCGCCGAAGCCGATCGGCATCCTCCCCTGGCCGATGATGTCCGAGCCCACGTTGCTGGTCATGATGAGCACGGCGTTGCGGAACGACACCGTCCGGCCCTGGCTGTCGGTGAGCCGGCCATCCTCGAGCACCTGCAGGAGGATGTTGAACACGTCCGGGTGCGCCTTCTCGATCTCGTCGAGGAGGATGACCGTGTACGGCCGGCGGCGCACGGTCTCGGTGAGCTGGCCGGCCTCGGTGTAGCCGACGTAGCCCGGCGGCGCGCCGACCAGCCGGGACACGGTGAAGGCCTCCGAATATTCGGACATGTCCAACCGGACCATGCGGTCCTCGTCGCCGAACAGCGCCTCGGCCAGCGCCCGGGCCAGCTCGGTCTTGCCGACGCCGGTCGGGCCGAGGAAGAGGAAGCTGCCCACGGGCCGGTTGGGGTCGGCGAGCCCAGCGCGCGAGCGCCGTACGGCCTCGGCCACCGCATTGACCGCCTCGTCCTGGCCGATGACCCGACGCCGCAGCTGCTCCTCCAGGTTCAGCAGCCGCTCCCGCTCCTCCTGGGTGAGCTGGGCGACCGGGATGCCGGTGGCCCGGGAGACGACCTCGGCGATCTCGGCCACCCCGACCACGGGCACGCCCGGGCCGCCGCCGTCGGCCGTGCGGTCCAGCCGCGCCCGCACCGCGGCGATCTGGTCGCGCAGGGCGGTGGCCCGCTCGTACTGTTCGTCGGCGACCGCCTGCTCCTTCTCGCGCAGCAGGGCCTCCAGCCGCTGCTCCAGCTCGCGCCGCCCGGCCTCGGGGGTGCCCATGCGCAGCCGGGCCCGGGCTCCGGCGAGGTCGACCAGGTCGATCGCCTTGTCCGGCAGGAAGCGGTCGGTGATGTAGCGGTCGGACATCTCGGCCGCGGCCGCGAGCGCCTCGTCGGTGAACCGGACCTGGTGGTGCGCCTCGTAGCCGTCCCGCAGCCCGCGCAGGATCGCGATCGTGTCCTCCACGGTGGGCTCGGGCACCAGGATGGGCTGGAACCGTCGGGCCAGCGCCCCGTCCTTCTCGATCGTGCGGCGATATTCGTCCACTGTGGTCGCGCCGATGACGTGCACGTCGCCGCGGGCGAGCGCCGGCTTGAGCAGGTTGCTCGCGTCCATGCCGCCGTCGGTGCCGCCGGCCCCGGCCCCGACCAGGGTGTGCACCTCGTCGAGGAAGATCAGCAGCTCGCTGCTGTGCGCGCGGACCTCGTCGAGCACCCGCTTGACCCGCTCCTCGAAGTCGCCGCGGTAGCGCGTGCCGGCGACCAGGCCGGCGAGGTCGAGCTGGATGACCCGCTTGCCCTGCAGGGTCTGGGGGACGTCGCCCTCGACGATGCGCTCGGCGATGCCCTCGACGATCGCGGTCTTGCCGACGCCGGCCTCGCCGATCAGCACCGGGTTGTTCTTGGTGCGCCGGGACAGCACCTCGACGGCCTGCTCGATCTGCTCCTCGCGACCGACGACGGGCTCCAGCTTGCCGTCGCGGGCCATCGCGGTCAGGTCGTGGCCGAACTGGTCCAGCGCCGAGGTCCCCGTGGATCGCGGGGGAGCGCCGACGGGGCCGGGCGCGCCCGCCTCCTTGGCCCGCTGCAACGACTCGGGGTCCACCCGGGCGCGGCTGAGCATGCGGCCCGCGGGCGACTCGGGGTTGCTGGCCAGCGCCATGAGCAGGTGCTCGGGGCCGATGTAGGAGGAGCCGGCCGCCCGCGACAACTGGTGCGCCTGCAGCAGGGCACGCTTGGTGCCCGGCGTGAGCGTGAGTCCCTCGTCGGGCCGGCGGGGCGGGACGCCGTCCTGCCGGCGCGGCTCCCGGTTGAGCTGGGCCAGCAGGATGTCCGGGTCGCCGCCGGCCTTGTAGATGAGCGAGCGCAGCGCGTGCCGCTGCAGCCCGGCCCACAGCAGGTGATTGGTGTCGATGTCTATCGCGCCCAGGTCGCTGGCCCGTCGGGCCGCGTCGACGAGGAGGTCCCGGGCCTGGGCGGAGAGCAGCTTGCTGATGTCGACCCGGTACACGGGTCGCCGGGTCTCCGGCAACCGCAGCAGCCGGGCGATGAGCTCCTCCCAGGATGCGGGCTCGCCCGCGGCGTCGCTTGCCATGCCAGCATGGTGGCCGGGCCCCGGCGAGGGCGGCGGGGTTTCCGCGACCGGCCACCCATGCGGGGAGGCTTTGCTACCGTCACGCAAGGCGGCGCCGGCAGGGGGTCGGGCCGCGCGGTGAACGGGGGGTGCGTGCCGGTGGGTAGCCCACGGGTCGAGGGAACTGAGCAGCCTGACCGCGACCAGGTGGAGGGCGCTCAGACCGACGAGGCGATCCGGAACGAGCTGCGCGCCGTCGAGGAGGAGCTCGAGTCGCTGCGCGCGCAGGCCCGGTCGCTACGGAGCCCGATCGGCGGGCGGGACGCCGGACCCATGGACCTGGCCGAGAACGCCTCGCAGCTCCAGCTCGCCGAGGAGCAGGAAGCCCTCATCGAGGTGCTCGAGAACCGCCGCGACACCCTGATGCGCAAGCTCGAAGCGCGCCAGTGACCGCACGTCGGGCCACCGCGCGCCGGTGAGCGTACGTCTGTTGGCCGCGCCGATGACCGTACGTCGATGACCGCGCGCTGGTGACCGTACGTCCGGTGACCGTACGTCTGGTCACGACGGTGACCGTACGCCCGGTGGCGCGCGTCCGGATGTGACCCGTATCTCTGCCTGGATCTCTGTCTTTCGGCAGATGCCGGGCCGGTCAGGGCCTCCGACGATAGGGGCATGACCACCGCAACGTCTGCGCACCGGCTCGATCGGGATGGGGACGGTCGCCTCGTCGCCGCCGTCGTCGGCGGGCTCGGCGTGCTCTCCTGCGGGCTCTACCTGTGGATCCTGTCGGTCAATCCGGAGCTGAACGCGGCCCTGGGCCGGCCGGCCGTCGCGTACGTGTTCTGGATCGCGCTCACGGCCGCGCAGAGCGTGCTGCTGCTCTGGTACCGGCGCGCCCCGGTCCGGGTGTTCGTAGCGGTGTTCCTGGTGTACCTGACCGGCAGCTGGATCATCGGGGACGCCGGCACCGGCGCGGGACCCGCGTTGGCGCTGTGGTTCGCCGTCTTCGCGATCGCTGCCTATCGCCCGCTCTACCTGGCTGTCCCGTTCGTCGTGGGAGCCTGGCTGGTCAACGTCGCGGTGCAGGTGGCCCTCGCCCAGAGCGCACACCTGGGGTCGGTCTCGCTCCAGCTCGCCCTCGCCGCGGCCGTGAACCGGGGCGTGTTCTTCGCCGCCTGCGCGGTTGTCGGTCTGGCCGTACGCGCCTACCAGCAGCGCGTCCGCGATGCCCGGGAGCGGGCTGCGCTCGCCCAGGCGAAGAGCGATGCTGAGGCGGCGGCTGCCGTCGCCAACGAGCGCAACCGGATGGCCCGGGAGCTGCACGACCTCGCGGCCCATCAGCTCGTGAACGTCGTGCTCACCGCCCGTACGGCCAAGCTGGCCGGCGGGGCCGGCCCGGACGTGCTGGAAGAGATCATCGCCAGCAGCACGGATGCCCTGAACAGCATCCGCTCGGCCGTGGCGGCGTTGCGGGACAGTGATCCCGACCACGAGCCCGACGAGCCGGTCGGCGCGCGCATCGACCGGATTCTCGCGACGGCCCGGACCACGCGAGGAATGACGATTATCGATGATATCGATCCCGCGGTCCGGCGACTCCACGTCGGCCCGGCGCAACGCCACGCGCTCGCCCGTGTGCTCGCCGAGGCGCTGGCCAACGCCAGCGACCACGCCCCCGGCGCGCCGGTCACCGTCACCGTCACGGCGCCGACCGAGGGCGCGATCCGGCTCGAGGTGACCAATCCGTTGCCCGCCACCCGGCCGACCGGCGGACCGGAGCGACGCGGGTTCGGGCTGATCGGCGCCCGCGAGCGCGCCGAAATCCTCGGCGCTCGGTTCGAGGCCGGGCCGCGTCCGGACGGCACCTGGCACCTGGTGCTGGACGTCCCGATCGGACGGTCCGGCGAGGAAATGCCGACCGGACGGACCGGCGAGGAGGTGCCGACCGGACGCGACAGGGAGGCGAGCCAAGCATGATCCGCGTCGTGATCGCCGATGACCAGCCGGCCGTGCGGCGGGCCTTCCGGATCTTCCTTGAAAGCTCGGGTGACATGGCCGTCGTCGGTGAGGTGGACAACGGGCCGGATGCCGTCGCGACCGCCCGCCGGAACCGGGCCGATGTCGTCCTGATGGACATCCGGATGCCCGGCGGGGACGGCATCACCGCTACCGCCGACCTGTCGGGCGGGAACGGTGGCCCCCCGATCCCCGTGGTGGTCATCACCACGTTCGACCGCGACGACTACCTGTTCGGCGCGCTCGAGGCCGGGGCGTGCGGCTTCCTGCTCAAGGACGCCGATCCGAGTGAGATCGTCGCGGCCGTGCGGGCGGCCGCCACCGGCGACGCCCTCGTCTCACCGCGGGTCACCCGCCGGGTCATCGCCGAGTTCGGCCGGCGCCGGCGGCGATCGGCGACCAGTACGCCGGCCGCGACGCTCACCGAACGCGAGCAGGAGGTCCTCGGCCTGCTCGCCAACGGATTGAGCAACGCCGAGATCGGGCAACGCCTCGCCATCGAGACCGGCACCGTCAAGACCCACGTCTCCAGCATCATCCGCAAGCTCGGCGTCCGGGACCGCGTCCAAGCGATCATCTGGGCCTTCGAGAACAACCACCCATCCATTGCGGACACAGAAAGGACACAGGGATGACCTCCGCCGCACCCTCCACCACACCCGCCACACCCACATCCCCCGGCACCCGTCGTCGGCTCCGCGGCCCGGTTCTCCTGCTCGTGATCGGAGCCATGGCCGCCCTGGGCGGGCCGATCGTCGGCGTGCTCACCGGATCGTTGGCGCTCGTCCCCGGCGTGTGGCGGCAGATCAGCGACGTCACCGAGATCCAGCCCACCGGGACCCGGCACCTGGAGGCGGAGGAGAAGATCTATCTCCTGGCCCCCGTGGCGCAGCTCGCCGACGTCACACACGAGGATTGCACCGCCACCTCCGACCGCGGCCCGGCCGAGGTCGTCTTCGCCCCGGCCACGGCCCTCAACACCCTGGTGGACGGCACCCGGTACGAGTCCTTCGCCAGCATCACGGCGCCCACCGCCGGCGAGTACACGATCACGTGCCGAGCCGACGACGTCTCGGTCGTGGCGGCGCCGGAGTTCAACTTCCGGACGGTTTTCGGACCGTTCCTGTGGCTGACGGTCGCCGGCCTGGTCGTGGCGGTCGCCGGGGTCGTCATGATCATCGTCGGCATCGTCCGGCTCGCCCGCCGGTAGCACCACCGGCCCGGCCGGCCTGGCCCGGTTGTCCTCGCAGGACGACCGGGCTGTCGGCGTGATGTGGATGGGTGCGCCGGGGGAGCCGATGACGGTGGGGATGCGTACGCCGAGGGTGGAGGATGCCGGCGACCGTGGGGTGGAGACGTGCGGGGATGCCGGCGTGTGGGGGATATAGACGTGTGGGGGATGCCGACGTGCGGGGGCTGCGGCTGACGACGGTGGGGGAGGTCGGGGCAGTGTCGCGTGTGGACGCTGGGCGCGCGGTCGGGTGAGGGGGCGATTACCGACGGCGGACCGGAAAGCCGGGCATCTCACCAAAACGCGGACTCGGGCGACACGGCGCGGATAGCGTGGCCTCATCCGTACGTACGTCAGTCGGGGGGAGACATGCGTACTTCGGGCGAGGAGGTCCCAGACCTGCCGCGTGACGTCCAGGCCAGCGAGCCGGGTTCGTCCCGACGGGGACGCACCGCCGCCCGAGCTCGCGCGGAGAGGCCGCGGCCCCGCTGGCGCTGGTGGCCGATTCCGCTGGCGCTGCTCGGTCTGGCGGCCCTCGCCGCGGCCGCGGTCCTGGCCTGGTCGGTGGCGCCCAACCGGACGCAGCTGCCGGAGGACTACGCGGCCACCCGCGACATCACCGGAACCGCGAACGCCCTGCTGAACCCGCAGGCGTTGGCGGCGGGCGACGCCGGCGGCGCCCTGGTCAGCAACGTGCCGGTCACCGGGCAGCGGACGGTCCGCGTCGTGAGCACGAGCGGCCGGACCGCCCAGGTGCAGGAGGAGCGCGCCCTGGCCATCGACGGCCAGCCGATCGGCAGCAGCACGGCCACGTACGCCGTGGACCGCCTGTCCCTGGAGCCGGCGGACGACGCGCCGCAGGACTGGACGGTCGACCCGCACGAGGGACTGACCGTGGCGTTCCCGGTGGACGCGGAGCAGCGCGACTACACCGTCTGGGTCCCCGACCTGCAGACCACGGCACCGCTGCGGTTCGTACGGGAGGAGCCGCGCGAGGGTGTGAATACCTACGTCTATCAGGTCGAGGTGCCGGAGACCCCCATCCAGAACCCGGCCGTCCTGTCGACCCTGCCGGCGGGCCTGTCCCGGTCGGCGCTGCAGGGGTTGCTGCCCGTGCTGCCGATCTCCGACGAGCAGCGCGCCGTCCTGGCTCAGGCGGCCCCCGGGCTGCCCGAGGAGGTGCCGGTCCGCTACACGTACCGGGGCACGGCGACGTACTGGGTGGAGCCGACGACCGGCACCATCGTCGACATCCAGCAGCAGGTGGTCCGGACCGGGACCGTCGGCGGCCCGGGTGGTGCCGTGCTCGCCCAGCTGCCGGTGTACAACGTGGACACCCGGTTCGCGGACGCCAGCGTCGCCGCGGCGGTCCGCGACGCGAACGACCGTCGGGAAGGGCTCACCGCGGTCAGCACGACCTGGCCAGCGATCCTGGTCGCGCTGGGCGCCGTGGCTCTGCTCGTCGCCCTGCTCGGCCTGCTGATCCGGCGCCGCCCGTCCCCCCGCTCGGTGGCGCCGCCGCCGGCCTACCGGCCGACCGAGCGCACCACCCGGGTGGACCTGGACGCGGCCCGGCGAGCCGAGGGCGTGGGGCGGGCCGGTGAGCCGCAGCCGCCGTACGTCGGCCAGAGCCAGCACACCGGGCCGTACCGCCAGTCGCCGGCCGAGCAGACCACGGGCCAGGCCGACGAGGAGCCCGGTCGTGCCCAGCGCCACGGACCGGGCCGACCGCCGCCGGGCACGCCCGAGCCGTAAGCCGGGCCGGGCGCCCGGGACGCCGTGACCCGGGGCCGGGTGGCCCGGATGTCCCGGACCCCAGTGGCCCGACGAGCCGCGACCTGGGCGGTCCGGCTGGCTGGTCCGGCCCGCCGCGGCCCGGGGTCGGATGGCCCGAAGGCTGAGGGCCGGCGCAGCGTGGCGCCGGCCCTCGGTGCCTGTGGGCGGCGTGGGGTGCTCAGGCCTCCTCGCCCAGGCCGAAGCCCCCGGCCATCCGGTTCCCGCCCTCGGGCGAGGCCGACTCCGGTCGCGCCGGCCACTGGTCGGTCACGGCGAACTGGAGGTCCCCGCTCGGGTCGATGGTGACGTCGAGCTCCTTGTCGGCCAGCACGGCCGCGGCGTACTGGTCCAGGAAGAGGCGAGCACCGGCCGAGTCGACGACCTGGTCACCCTCGAACGGCTCCGCCGCGAGGCTCAGCACCAGCCCGTCGCCACTCTCGTCGGCCGAGATCCGCAGGCCCGCCCCGGGCGGGGCGGCGTCCTGGGACGTGATGTCGCGGATCGCCGTGGCGGCGTTGTCGGTCATCGTGAGCATGCGTTGACTCCCCCGTGTGTCGTGGAACCTGCTCGTCGGGTCCCACGGTCACTCGCCGTCCGCCCACCCGCAACCGGTTCCGGCATTCCACCGTTCATTCACTCAGCAGATTCATGGGCGATGGCCGGAACATATGCGGAACGCGGTGCGTTCGATCCTCCAACAAGACTCACTTCCGGGAGCTGACATCCATGGCGACCACTACCGACTACGATGCGCCGCGCGGCCACGTGACCGATGTGGAGTCGGACAGCATCGAGGAGCTCAAGGCCCGCCGCACAACGGCGAGCACCTACGTTGACATCGACGAGGACGGCCTGGACAGCTTCGAACTGCCCGGCGTGGAACTCGCCGACGAGGAGCTGACCGTCACGGTTGTCCCGATGCGGGCGGACGAGTTCCGCTGCTCGCGCTGCTTCCTGGTGCACCACCGCAGCCAGCGGGTGGTCGCGAGCGACGGATCGGACATCTGCCGCGAGTGCGCCTGACCGACCGGGGAGGTCCGGCGACCTCCCCGGTGTTTGTTTTCGCGCGTACGCCGGGGCGGGCGTACGGCCTGTCGTGACCGGTGCCCGGACCGGTCGTGGCGCCGTTCGGCCCGCGTGCGGCCCCGCCCGGGGGTGATCATGGCCTCGGCCGGCCCGCCCGGCGATAGTTGATCTTCACGACCCGCCGTGGTCCTCGGCGGCGCCCGAATCCGGTACCGTTGCCGGCTGTGAGCCTGGCACAGCGATTGAAGAACAGGGCCCGCCGGTTCCTCGAGCGGCCGGGGACCGTGGTCAGCCTGCGGCGCTACGAGGAGCTGCTTCCGCGGATCGAGGCGCTCGAACCGGAGCTGCAGGAGCTCTCCGACGAGGAGCTGACCCAACGGGCCGGTGAGGCGGAGGAGCTGGTCGAGATCTGCGCCGTGGGCCGGGAGGCGGCCCGCCGGGCGCTGGGCGAGCGACCGTACGACGTGCAGCTGCTCGGCGTGCTCGCCATGCTCGACGGCCACGTGGCCGAGATGGCCACCGGCGAGGGCAAGACGCTCACCGCCACGATCGCGGCCTACGGCCACGTCCGGCTCGGCAACGGGCCGGTGCACGTGATCACGGTCAACGACTACCTGGCTCGCCGGGACGCGGACTGGATGCGCCCCGTCTACACGCTGCTCGGGCTGACCGTGGGCTCGGTCACCGAGGTCAACACCCGGGAGGAGCGGGCCGAGGCGTACGCCTGTGACGTCACCTACGTCTCGATCAACGAGGCGGGCTTCGACTTCCTGCGCGACCAGCTCGTCACCGACATCGACGACCGGGTGCAGCAGCCGCTGGCCACGGCGATCATCGACGAGGCCGACTCGATCCTCATCGACGAGGCCAAGGTGCCGATGGTGCTCGCGGGCGCGATCACCACCGAGCTGGACCCGGTGCACGCGGCCGACGCGGTGGTGCGCGGGCTGGTGGCTCACCGCGACTACGAGATCTCCGAGGACGGCCGCACGATCTCGCTGACCAACCGCGGGCTCAAGACCGTCGAGGCGAAGCTCGGC